>Ga0208158_1000270_pt1 | contig 20675 bp, 40 predicted proteins | sample 8_EtaG_FD_184081 | JGI IMG/M metagenome (GOLD analysis project Ga0208158, IMG submission 184081) | Marine viral communities from the Subarctic Pacific Ocean - 8_ETSP_OMZ_AT15162 metaG (SPAdes) (version 2) | ecosystem: Environmental > Aquatic > Marine > Oceanic | place: Pacific Ocean | collected...
CAGTACCTACACCTTTACGAGCAATCTTCATCATGAAGTTGTAAACGCCTTCATCATTTACTTCGTAAGAATCCATTGCAAGAATTTCTTCTAATGAAGTACGTAGTCCTCTGGTACTAAATTCAACGATGACAAAGTCTTTCCTTTCTTTGATGTAACCAATGAATGTAAGAATTTGCTTTGGCTTATCTAAGTCGTCTTCTTTATGTTCGCCATATTCAATTTTGCGAATAAATTTAGCGTCATACTTCAACCCAATATCATCCTTGTAATTCTTGGGATAGCCTTCAGAAAAAGGAGTGGTATGTGGCTGACCATCATGTTTGAAATATTTATAACCACTGATTACATGTCCAGTGTCATAGCCACCACAAACAATGATGTGATTAGAGTCTCCATCACCTAACTCTTTGCCAGGTGAATAAAATTTATCGTTGTTTTCGCTACCTGAATTCGTAGGAGAATCAGCAGCAAATTTGTGATCAGGAGGAAAAAATCCCATGAGTTAACTCCAAGAAGATGATTGAGGCATGTCGCCGACTGGACTTTGACCAGTGAATTGATCGTGGTCGTAACCACTTGCTGAACTTTCCTTAGATGGATCAGGAGCACTACCTCCTTTACCACTGGCATGGATAGTTAAATTGCGTATCTTTAATTCTGGATACAACTTGTCTTGACGTGTACGTCTTGCTTCGATCATTCCATTCACAGCTACTAAGCTGCCTTTTGGAAATTTCTCTTGCAATTTTTCTCCGTTGTAACCCCATCCTCTGATCTTGAACCAATCAGTGAGTTTATTATCCTTACCAAGCCAACGATTAACAGCAATAGAATTACTGACACTTTTACCTGAGTCGCTTGCCTTTGGATCGTTACCAAGTCTGCCAACAATAGTGGCATCATTTATAAATTGATCTTGAGTTGCGTCACATATGGTGGCAAGATTCATAATGAGGCAACCATCCTCATCAGTACCTTTGTCTCCTAGTTGAAGATTTCCTGAAATTAAGACTAAATCTTCTTTATTTTTAGCTTGCAGTCGAGGAGCTGGTCCTGTTCCTTTGCTTGATATCCACGCTCGTACAACAATGGGCAGTGACTCTTGGGTGGCAATATTTATAGAAGCATGTGCTTGAAGCTGCTCTTTTCCATTGACCACAACTTGATGAGGTGTTGTATCTAAACGTGCAGTAAAAACTGCAGTAGTCAAAACTAATATGCGAGGGGCAATCTAGACTAACTCTCTATATGGTGTGTGCAAGTATTTTTAACACTATATATGTGGTTTTAATTGTGAATATTTTTTAAGCCACTCGGGAACTTCAGGTATGGGCTCCGCTGTTTGAGGCATACATAGGATTGTTATATCTCCAGATGCTTCTTGTATTCTTAAAGGACCTCCTGTATAGGAGTGTAAGGTTACCGATGAATTGAGGGAAGTCAGACCTTTGATGGCTCGTTGAAGATAAGAAGAACTGTATCTACCTGCTGACGCAGTCTGGTCTTTTTTAGATTCCCAGTACTCCAAACACTCTTTAATAGCACCTGGTAAATTAGGAAAGTCACTAGTACTTTCATTGACAGGTAATTCTTTTGTTTCTGAACTGTTCTTTCTATAAGTAGTTATCTTGCCTAACGAGCCATCTATAACTAATGTTCTAGTTGCTGTTTTGATACCTCTACATGATTTAATTAATTCTGAATTAGGTAATAAATAATATGGTCTATCGCCATGACCAGCTCTGTCATAAGCTATGCAAGCACAGTTACCTTTATCGGTAGAAGCTATCCATACTCCACCTTCTTTGTCTGGATGTAATTGTATTGATTGGTATGGTGCGAACGTGCCTACAAATTCAGACGCTATAGCAACCAGTGCTGAATTGCAACTGAGCATTTTTCGATTCTTCTGCGAGATTAATAGTACCCGCAAGGTTAACTGAATTACCAGTCCAACGCCACTGCCAAATACTATATGACTCGTCTAAGCGATGATTTGCATCCTCTAGTTCTGACTCAGATAAGAGTGGTCTCCAATTTGCGTCTAAACATTTCTTGTTTAATCGGTCAACCAAGACTGCTCTTTTTCTTAGCTGACCCCACTGATCTTTTACTCCACTAATCATTATTTTCTCCTGGCTTTTCAGTTTAATACGGAACCTAAAAGGTGTCATCGTTTTCCCGAAAGGCGTGGCTATACTCTTCAATTCACATAAAAATATTAAGATCATGAAAACCGTATCAAGGTGATACAGTATCTGTTTATACCGAATGTTATGATATGAACAAATCGTCAGACCACTTGGTCGCAATCACCAGCACCATATGACGGGGGTGTTGTTATGGAGAAAAACCATGGCTGCAACTACATCAAACAAGACAAAAAGTGTTGTTCTTACTTACAGAGGTAAGAGCTACGTGAAGCCAGTAAGAAAGATCGTTTACGCATAAATTATCGTGAACAATTTACTTCTCATCCGTAATAGGATGCGGAAATTGCAGCGTTTGCATGACGCACAACTCCGCATGGCTAAAGCTAAACCAGTTTGTGTTTGCTAAATAAGACCCTTGCGGTACAGGTGTGACTCTAGAACCTGAGTCCATCTCCTTAAGTTCCAAGGATCCTTTCCAATACGACCAGTCCTTCTATTAAGTTCAGCCACAGTTGCTGCAACTTGTTTGGGATCGGTCGTATTTTTTAGTTTTGACCAATACCTGTAACACTCTCCTCTGGTCAAAGAGAGTGCTGTAGGTAGTGGAAGATTGTCGTTCGTTGTTGCTTTGAACAAGGCGTGAAGTAACTGCATTAATCAGTAGCAAACATTTTGTCTTCGTTCATCAAAGACTCTGATTCGGCAAGGATCTTATCTAAAGTTTCGATGTCATATTTTTCAATAATTTCATCTTTTAGATTGGATTCTGTTACAACTTTGTCTAAGCCACCTTCAGCAGTTTCAATCATGCGATAAGTAAGGCGAGTTCTTACTTCTGATTCAGTCATCTTGCGAACTTCATACTTAACGTAAGCTTCGACAAGGTATTCAAAAGGGATAGTCATTTTTTGTAAAAAAGAAAGGATTTTCGTGCGAAAGACCAAATTTATTTCTTAACGTATCTATTTTTCTTTGAGTAATATTGGTTTTCTGCTACCCATGTTGCCCACCAACCAATAAGACCGTCGTATATTTCGCACTTATCGGTATCTCTGTCTAGCCAAGCTCTTTTGTAAGGAGCAAGGTATCGAAGTAAGTCTCTGTCTGTCGGATCAATACTATTGATATCTAATCCTGTATGATTTTCTGCCATGTACCTGACGTAATCAAGGATGCAATTATCCCAGATAAAATTTTCTATCTCTGTCAGTACTTCTTTATTGGCGTGACCATATACATGTTCTGCACCGCCTTCCCCTGCTTGATCTACCCAAGCGACTGTGTTACCTCTGGTGCTACCTTTACGTATCTCGAGGTTGTAAGAGACCCAACCTTTCCTAGATAATCTGGAATCTATTTTGCAACAAACAAATTTGTTCTTTTTCCTTTGTGCCAAGGTTCTCTTAGCTGTAGCAAAGTTACCATCAGATGCTTGGCGTTCACGTTGACGGTTAAGAAATTCGTCGACTTCTTTTTGATTTTCAAGAGGAGTTGTTGTAGTTGATGTAGTCATGGGTCAATCAAGTGATGGTAAATGGATGTCAATGGCATTACATAATTGTTCGGTAATGTCATCTTTGTAATCAATTAGACCGAGGTTGTCATCTATGATCGCCTCGATATGCTCTTTGAGTTCTCTTTTTTGATTTTCAAGAGGAATTTTTGTATTGGAAGTTGTCACTTTCATAGTGGGGGTAAGTGGATAAGTGTTTGATTCTTTGTAGAGGAATTGCAGCGCAAGCCGGAACGATAGTATTCCCGAGAGCCTTCAGACGAGATACCCTATTGGATAACCCATCATCTCCTCTACAAAGTGTGGGTTGAGATAAGTACTCCCTCCAGCGTGGGTTAAGGCGTCTGGAAGCTGGCGTGGTCTGCCACCTGATCGATCCTGGAAACCTTGGCCTGATCTGCCCTTCCAATCCCGAGCACATGGGGTTGGAAGGTTGTTCGTCAAGACGACCGCCGAACCAGCTAGCCTTCTTTTCTGGTGAGCTTTCTCGTAATTGAGATTCGGACCCGAGTCCTTGTGGTCTCGTGCTGTCGGAGTTGGTAGGGTCGGATACTTCTTGGTTGGTATCCCCAGCTCCTTGCAAACTCCCTCCTTCAGGTTGTCTCCGTAACCGTGGTTGGTGTTCCCCGGTTCCTGTGCTCTCGGAGTTGGCAGTAGTGGGCTGCGAAGTTCCTCGAACATTTGAATTGCTTCTGGATTCACTGCTTCCCTGAGATTGGATAGCTTCGTCCTTCCTGGCCTTGTCTCTGTCACTTGCTTGATCATGGATTCTTTGCTCCTCGGAGGGAGGGAGTCCATTGTGTTTGGGGTAGGCAATGATCCAGATTCGCTCGCGCTTGTGACAGGCTCCCAAATCTCTAGCTGAAACAATCGACCATTCAGCATCGTACCCTGCTTGGGCAATTTGAAAGAGAATTTCTTGGAAGGTTTCCCCTTGCTTGTGCGAGATAAGATTTCTAACGTTTTCAAGTAAGACGAATCGAGGTCGAACGATCCTAACCACTCGCATGACTTCGTAGAAAAGACCGCTGCGAGTTCCCTCTCCAATACCCTTCTGCGATCCAGCCACGGACAAATCTTGGCAAGGAAATCCGGCTGTGAGTAAGTCGTACTCTCCTTGGTATGACTGGAATGTGGTAATGTCATTGTGTATAGGAACGTTTGGGAAATTCTTCTTTAAAACTGACTGACAGTAAGGGTCGATTTCAATGAATTGTTTAGTTTCAAAGCCACCGACCAACCGCTCGGCTGCGTATGAGAATCCTCCTATACCAGCGAAGGCATCGAGTAGTTTAAGAGTCAAGCAACTCGTCCCAGATCTTGCCGTAATTTAATAGAACCTCCCTCTGTTCGCCAGTTAGTGGTTTTTCTTGGTCGAAATTGTCTTTTGGATTGGCAAGGATGTCATCTACTGCCCCGAATTGAATTCGTTGGTTATCGCAGTAGTTTCTTAATAGAGCCATTAGACATTTTTGTTTACAATAATCTTCATATTGTGCGGGAGAAAATGGGACTTTGAAAGAATAATTAATTTGGACATACATTTCTCCTTTGTGATTAAAGGTGATGTCTGTCTCTTCTTTTTTGATGATTTCTGCAGGAGACTCGTTGATGTAGTCATCAAATTGTGCTCTTGTCGGAGTTCTTTGCATGACGAATTGATTAGACATGGGATAGGGTTGGAGTTAGTTGTCGTCGTAAAAGCCATCTGCTTCTCTGTCGAAACGGATTTGGGCTAGGTCTGCACAATGTGCAAGATCGTATTGAGCACTAGACGGATCAGAGTACTCAGGGCATTCTTCTAAGACATCTTGGTAATGTCTTTGAAGACTGTTGGTGTTAATTTCGTTACCCATAAGGAACGTAAAAAGAGTAGTTAATTTCCTCAGATCCTCCTGGCTTTCGAGAACTGAGTTCATCATTACGGATAGCTTTGACAGGGCATGCAGCTAACCAATCAATGAAAGATATCTTTGCTGGCAAGGCTTGCTTGGCGATAATCTGTTCGCTCATTCGTCCTCCTCGATAGTGTGAACGTTGTAACCAGTGTTTTCTTCCATCTCAAGTGCATCGTCTTGAATCATTTGCCAATCCAAGCCTGTTGATTTGGACATTGATTCAGCTTCGATGCGGTCGAAGGCTTCGACTGTTGTGGTGTAAGTGATTGTCTTGGAAGCAGTCAATCTCCACGTTTGTAGTTCTTTCATAATTAATCACTCCTAGTTAATCCGAGGTGGAACTTGTCTAAATCGTCATGGGCTTTTTCTAAAACCCATCCATAATCTTTCATCAATTCATCGGGAGGAATTTGATCGTAAGTAGAACAGATAGAGTCATCGCCCATGTACTGTAAAATTTCACATCGATGAATAATTTTGTCTCTAGTTTTTTGATCCATCATGATTCCTCCTTAAGCCAACCACGATTAGCTTCGTACCAATCACAATATGCGTCTTGTTGCCAAGGGAATAACCAATCGTCGAGTATAAGCTCTAAGGCTTCTTTCTCTGACTTAGCTTGCAGAACTTCGAGACGCATCCAAGGGATGAATTTTTTAGTCTTCATAGCATCTTCTATATTCATGATTGCAAGTCCGATATGAATTGTTCGTTCTCTGTTTTACTAGAGAAAGAGTCACCGTTTGGACTAGTTACTTCGGTCTTATCGAATGGGTAGTATTCATCCTCAGGTAAATCGCAGTTAAACGTAATATCTTTACGAGGGTAAGCCACATATAAAGTGGTTTGTTGTATTTCAACTTTTATATCTTTGTCATCTTCAACGGTGGATAAGTCAACGATCTCTCTGTTCTTGATTTGTTTCTTGTAAATATTTAATTCTTCTTCTGATTTGAATTCCATGTAACCTTGTTCTACATTTTCGTAGGCAAGGACTAATGGATTCCATGTGACTTGTTTGTCTTTGGTGAAGTTTGACATGATTAATGATCAATAAGGGCAAAGTTTTGGTCGATCTCACCGAATGCCAAGGAGTCATTGACATCGACTGGTAGACCTAGTTTGTCTGCTTCTGCTTGGTCTTTAACGACTCGAGCAGAGCGTGGAAAGTCTTTGGAGTTAATCATATGGTCGAAGCGACCACCCCAACTAGCGTTGAGTCTGAAGTTGTCAGGTTTTTTGACATCTTTGAATAAAGGAAGATTTTTCGTATAGGCGTAATGGATGAGGTTGGGTAGTTCTTGAGTGATAATAAAAATCGCATCTCTGTATTTAGGTAGATAGAAATCTCCCGAGACATGCCATCTAAATAAGTTGGCTTTTTTGATGAGACTTTTGTAATTGAACTCAAGAGAGAGAAGCATCAGGTCGACTATCTCATGGGTAGATAGACCATCGATAAGAGCTTTGTTGTGAGCACGAGCTCTACGGACATTTGCATACACCACCTCGCCTTTAGCGGCATAGCAGATGTATTCGTTATCCACTCCCTTCTTTAGAGTGACCTTGCCGTCAGGATCAACGGTAGCCATTGCCCAGCACTTGTCGGCACCAGGGCAGGCACGACCAGCAGGGAGACTGAAGTTGATAATAAAAAGACCTTGCTGTTGCAGAGTCTTCTTGAACTTCATGTTGGGAGGGCTGAATTTAAAATATGCAGGCCCCAGTAAAGGCATAATGCATCGTTGAATTACTGCATGAAAAAACCCCTCCGCTATGCAAGACGGAGAGGTAATAGGCTGTTCACTTCCCAAGAGGAGAGTAACTTATCTTTGTGGATTTGTAAAGTAAAGACTGGAATCCTCTGAGCTCCACCAAACCCAGAGGATCTAGCTTGGGCTTACAAGGAGTACTCCCTTATTCTCCTAGTACTCCCACGCCAATAAACTTAATCTAGTCGGTCAAGTCTGGAGTGGGAGCTTCTTGTCTTGTTCTTGCTATACATGATCTCTTTTACAAATGCATTAGTTTTAGAAATCATCGTATCTTTAACTTTCTTTTCTTCGTTGTTAGTAGCTGGTACATGATCTATTGCTGTCCTGATAAACAAAAGCTCAGAGATGGAGTACTCGACATCTTGTGGTCTATCGACTAACTCGTGTATTGCTTTTGTGTCTGCTTCAAGGTTGCGACCTTTAAAGAAGTGGTTGGGATCTGGCATTGGGATGAAAAAGGGTAGAGGTTACAGAAGGCGTTAGGTTGCTTAGATAGAACTGCGTTAGCTGCTTGTTCTATTTGCATTAGGAATCTTTCTCGAGGCGTTAACGTCGGAAGCATCAATGTGTCCATCTTGGAATAAGTGGGTACCGTCAGTGTTCAGTTGGTGGCGAAGGGAACGCTTATAGCTACCTTCTCTTAGTCTATATTTTTGGCTGTATGTTTTTCTTTTGTGTTTGCCCATTTTCTACTGGTTTAAGGAGTCTTTGTTCAAGATGGTGTAAACGAGGGTTGTTGTCAAATCGAATCCAATAAGCTTTATGAGTGGCTCCATTTTTGTAATTGATGTCCTCTCGTGAAACGATGATTCCATCTTTCCGTCCAGTGTTACCATTCTTAGCTTTATAGACTCGATCCCCTGCTTGAAAGCGGGGACCTTCAGTCTTTCCTGATTTACGTCGAAATGGCATCGTAATTGTGACCTGTTGTTTGTTCCTGTAGGAACTTGGTGAACTGAGTGTTGATTCTTGACAGGTTGCCATCCAATTGTTTGGCAAACCTAGAATCATCACCGTTTCTAACTCGTTTATGGTGGCTCGTAAATTGGGTTATGGCTGAATGAACACGAAAGAGATTGTTTGTTCTTGTCTCTAATTCTCCACCCTTGAGACCATACATATAGATGTGCTCTAGTTGTTGAATGTACTTCGAATCAACAGGTGACCAAGGATTATTGATCTGAGACTCACGATCTTCTTCCGCAATGGAATCTTGGAAGAAAGTACGAATTAATTTTTTACCTGTTGCGTAATCACAAGGAGTATCTATGAAACTCTCCTTGATGTACACATGTCGCTTAGCTTCTAGTACAGCAGCTTCTAGTGCTTGGTATACATCAACTTCTCCACGAGCTTTCCTGTGATTAATAGTTGCCTGACCATCTCTGATGCGACGTGTCATGCCGTTCTCACAAACTAATTCGTTAGCCCAGATCTGAGCTTTCATAGCTCTAGGTTCCATGTAATTGATACTAAACATGAGGAAGAAATCAGTTGTATCACCAACTTCTTTCAACCTTTCAGGATTCATGTCAGTCAGCTTTGATGCAAAATATAAAACTCTTTGATCAGGTAGATAGCCTATGACATCAAGAGTGAGTTCTTGCAAGAAAGCAGCTTTGGTTTTACGGATGAACTCTTTGTACCAATTCAAACCATCTTGAGGATGGATAATATGTCTGCAGTTAGAGAACTGACCTAAGCGATCTCCATTGCTGGTGTACCAATTAACGATCTCGGGATAAGTTCTGTCGTATCTCTTTGAATACAGAGGCTCAGGGGTTACTAACCAATTGCAACCAATAGATTTTAATTGTTCTTCTGTTGATTGCCAGTCGCGACATTCGGATTTAAGTCCTTGAAAGAACTGACCGTCTGCTCGAGTAACCTTACCAGGACTGAAGGTTTCAGACCCTGGATCTTCTACGTCTTTTGTACATAGCCCTGAGGTTGTGTAAGGCATTGCGGTAGCTAGGGATTGATTCATGGTGGAGATGAAATTAAGAATTGAGGGTGGTAATCATTTCATCGATGAGTAACTCTATTCGAGTCACTTTGGGTCGATGAATTGTGGGAACTTCTGTCTTCATGCTTTCAACATGAGACTTGATGTACTTCAAATTAGGTAGGACACCTCCAGGAGGAAGTTCCTGCTTGGTGATTTCTTGAAGTAAACGTTTTTGCCTGTACTGAGATAGGCTTGCAGGAGTAATTGAATCAGGGATCTCCAAGATTTCTCCGTCAGTTGTGTGTATGTGACTATTCATTAGAAATTGAGTGTAAGAAAGGAGCTGGTTGGTGTAGAGCAGCAGCGAGATCGTTGACTTGAGATTGAAAAGCCATCATCTCTCTGTTTGCTTGTTGGAATCGCAACTGTTCGTTGCCTAGGAAACAATCAATGAAGGTACCTTTGAACGTGGTTTTTAAGCCAGTACTTGGGTTTACAACTTCACGTCCTTCTCCTTTTCTTGCATACAATGTGCCTGATATATCTTCCAAGTCAAGATTGGATAAGATAGTTCGTTGCACTAATTCATGAAGAGCACCAACGAGGCAGGCAGCATGATTTTGCACGAGGATCTTACCGTTACTTGTTGTACTGCCATTGCATTTAAGTTTGATTACTGACAGTCTTGTTTGACGATCTTCAGTTGGCTCGAGAAAAGCAAATCTGAAGTAAGGACAGGAGATACCTTGGCTTGAATGCCAGTCAACTGCAACAATCGGTTTACCGAGGAAGCTAATGCCTTCGTCTGGAGCAAGAGTGAACTCTGGACTACCAGCTTTAGCACCCCAGCCAAACCATTGAGCATTAAGATCTAGTCCATAAGTTTGGACTTTTTGATTGGGTCTCGTAGGGTGAACACCTGTTAGCGATGGTGTAATTGCAGAAGTCATAAACGCAGCAGAAATAATGCATAGTTGAAAGTTTGCAAACTTAAGAACCTAAACTAAGGTCAACAGCAGTCAACCTATGGAAACAGCAGAGACCTCAAACCACCCTGAGCAGCACGATTTAGTGCTAATGATGAATAGCAAGCCAGAGTCTTGTCAATCCAGTGATATTTCTCAGAAATTGGTTTTATTAGCTTCTTTTGTTAAAGAATTACAGACACAATCACATCTCATTCACTTCAATTACGAAGGTTCAAACTTCTTAGATATTCATAAGCTCCTGAAAGATCAATATGATCTCCATTTAGAACAGTTCGATCAATTAGGAGAATTTGTAAGAATCTTGAATTATTGGATGCCGATGTGTGCCTGTGGATTGAAAGATGCGTTAGGTTCTTGTTTTAAAAATGTGGAGTCATACGATGGCACGGATCAACTTAAGGTTTACTACGACAACTTAGGGACGTTAGAAAATATGATCAAGATGATCCAACCAGCAGTTGAAGCATCTGATCTATATGATGTTGCTAATTATTTAGCTGAACTCTTATCTCAAACATCCAAAGCTTGTTGGATGATTCGATCAGTGATTAGAGATCAGTATTAGTAAGAAGGGACGTCTAAATAAGCTGAGTCTTTCATTTCTTCTAAACACTCGTCTTGGCATTCCTTGTCATTAATCCCGCAATCCGTAGCACATTCTAGATACTGATCTACTTCATCTAATTGAGTAGCATCTCTAGGTAGTAGCTGGTCAGTAATAACTGGCATTTGTTGTTCTCCTTTTGTTACGTCGGTGGATTGCTTTTCTCTGGATGCCATAAAGAATAATAAATAAAGAAAAGAATCCTATGTAGTCTATGAAGCTCATAAGATAAAGAAATGTTGAGTTTTTATGTACCAGCTATGATCAATAGCTCAGTCGATAAGAGACTCTGACTCGTACTGAGTGACGGTTCGAATCTCACAAGGTGCATAGTAATCAGGCTTATAAGTCACTTTAGTTAGAGTGCCTAGATTAGCTTCTACGTGCTTGGTAATTGCTGTGCATTTATTGCAAGTAACACCAATAACTTCCTCGTCAACTGTGCCATCTGGCTTGATGATGAATTTGATTTGCTGTTGTTTCATGGAACTAAAGATTGAACGACAACTGACTTATCTTTACTCATAGCTTGGATACATTGGATCTCTGTACAAGCTTCTGATAGTTTTAATACTTTCATATTGCCTCCTTTGCCTTTAAGGAAAAGATAGGAACGAACCCTAGGATCCATTGACCATTCTTCTGACGGATTCTTGAAAGGGATCCAAGCATGGAACTCGGTGTCATCGATAGAGACTTTGACCCCAAGACCCTCCCGAAGGAGGGATGTAGTATGGTTAGCACGAGTCATAATTCAGCACCTATGCCAGCGAAGATATCTTTAACTGAATCTTTAACGCTGCCTCCGTTGGCAACGTATTTCTCCATCTTGCCCACCAGTTTCTCAAGCACTTGTGCTTCGTTGTATTGACTGTCTTTGGCAATCTCAGTCAACAAAAACTGTACTTTGGGGTTCAGAGTCTTCACAAATGACGTTGTGTACCGTGGTTGTGTTAAATGTTTCATCTTGACACTGGATGTTGTAGGAATCGAGGGTGAATGGGGGTGGATAGTCACTTTTGATAGGCCAAGTATTGTCATATTCCACCAATGTTTTGGTAGAAGTTCGAATAAAAGGCCATTTTTTACTAAAAAGCAAGGAAAATTCAAAAACTTTGTGACTTGTCATCAGTTAATCTTCAATGATGTTTTCAGTTTGCACTTGTGACTTGAGATAGTCAACGTAAGCAATACCTACTGAAGTAACATGTTTCTGAATTGTGTCTTGACGGATAGGTTCTCTGCATCCAAGTTTGCCTGCGGCATAGACTTGACCGTTGATGTACTCGTCAAGAAGCTCTTTGAATCGTGGGTTTAAACGATCACCAGCTTCACGTACACGTTTAGCGTGTTCTGTTTCACTGCGAGCTGCATTTCTCCTGGCTTGTGGTGCCCTGACTCCAGCTCGAGGAGTACCGTTCCTTATTGGCTGGGCAACTGCAGTGATACTGTCTGCATCTCCCCATCCCTCGGCAGGGAAAGGTGTTGGTATGAACGGAGCACTTTCTTCCACCTCTTGGTGGCTTTCTTGTCTGACGTAGTCAAATACAAGGAAGGAGCATTTATATTGCTCATTGAATTCAATACGGGTGGTGTATCCAAGTCCTGCAATAGGTGTCCCGTCGATACTGAAAGGTTGTCCTTTCTTGACGTGGTTTTTAACGCTTTCGGGGAAGCTGACGGAGCATTCTCCTCCTCCTCCGTTTTTGGCTGGGGCGTTGTAATAGGCATAGTGGATGCCGTCTTGCCTCTGAGCTGGCTTGGCGCTGAGCTGGGGGTCGGAGGTGAAGAAGAAGATGGTGGCCGGAGCGGTGGTAACCATTTGATAGAAAAATGCGGTGGAATAAATAGGTCAACGATTTGATACAGGTCACGTAGGCTGTAAACCACAGACTGACCGAGCTTCAAATCAGGGAATAGTTCAGGGACGAACTTCATAGCCTCTGGGGAGACTGGAGTAAGAGTTACTTCACTGGCTCCTTTGCTTGTAGAGGCAAAGAAGTCATACTTGTCACTCATTCAACTCTCCATTGGCGCTCTTGGATGAATTCAACTCCTTCATATGATGGAGATTTTGTCTTGTTCTTGATAGATGCTTTGAAAGCCTCTTTGAGTGATTGTTTGTTTACCGTTGTTTTGGTTCTTTTGAATTCATCTGGCAAACTATCGGGATCGCAAAGGTACTCATCCACATGTACTGACGAAGTAATCATGGATTTGATTGTATGCATAGGCAATCTGTAATTAGTCAGTTTGTTGTCATCGTTAATGATTGTCCTGAATAATCTGATTACTAGCTGCTGCAATCGATAAGCTTTAGCTAGCTCTGGGATAGCTAGTTTCTTCAGCCTGTCTGCTTCTGCTTTCTTTGCATTAGCCATAGCTATCAAAGCAAACGAGAAGTTGAGAAGGTCTGTAGCCTTGTTCTCGAAGTTCTCTTTATCAGCTAAGTACACCTCAATCTTGCTGACAGCTTCTTGGCTCTTAACAGGATCTTCACTCTCTAGATCAACTATTGCTTGGTCTAGGTCTTTGAGTGAGCTCTGATGTTGAAGAGCTAAGTCGAATGAGCTGATTCGGTGCCTTAGATCTTTCGAGAGTACCTTCGAAGTACTCACTGGAATAGATGTTGAGGCAGTGGTTTCCTGCGTCGATTTCACAGTCGAAGTCTTCGACCCAGGCGAGGTCTGTTTTGAGGTCATGAATAAATAGGCGTTTGAAGTCGCCACGAAAGGGGTTGATTCTATACCGATCTTCAGGATGCATAAAGTTTCCTGTTGATTGTGTTAATGAGTGTGTCAATCTTTCCTTGATTCTTTGAGTCTCCCGAAGATCGTAAAGTTGCTTGAGATTGTTTGATGGCATCAATAAGTTCAAGCAGGTGTTGACTGCGTGGACTATCCGCAACAGGACTAAATTCATTTATATTCATAATTAAATATGCTGCTTGCGAATGATGCCGCAGAAATCAAGGATTGGGTAGAGCTGGCGCTGTCATGTCAGCAGAACGACAACGCCAGCATCATCTAGTTACGCGGTTAGTTACGCGGGTGTAGAAAAGGTGTCAACTACAATCTCGGAGTCAGCGTCAGCATTGTTGATCTCGAGATCTAATTTCTGACGTCTGAGTTCTTCCTCGGCTTTGTTGATAGCACGTAGCTTGGCTCTCGCTGCAATCTCCTCGGCTGAGTATGTAATCTTCTGTGGATTACCATTCTCGTCACGACCCCAACCAATTGACTTGGCTGAGTATGTCTTGCCGTCAACAGAACAAGTGTTTGTTGGATCTTCGTTGGCAACGAATTCAGCAAGCGTGTCAGATCTTGCACCAAGAGTGATGTGATCTTCCATGCAGGCTTTGGTGTGCCTGTTACGGCAGAAACCGACTGATATTAAACCAGTCTTATTAAATACGTCTGGTCTGATGAAGAACGAGAACGATTTAGTACCCAAGTGTAGGGTCATAGGTGTTTGGTAGTTGTGAACAGAAGATCTACGCAATAATACATAAAATGCATTGTTGAATTAGATCACCAAAAAAATACACCTAATATAGATGTATTGATAGAATTTTTAAGGCGTGAACATCAATCCACAGGCTCGACTTAACCAATTACAACAAGCTATTAATAAAAGGTATTTAGCTGCTCAGAATGCTGTGCCTTCTGTTGGTCAGGCTGATGCTTCAGTAGCTCAAGCTTTGCGTGAAGCAGGTGCAAACGTTAGTAACTTTGGTACCAACAGAACTAATGCTCGTATTCAGGCTGCTACAGATGAGTTGATAGGAGAACAGGACAGACAACGCCTTGCAGAAGCGATTGTTGCAAGACAGAGTAGGAATCCTGTTCGGATGATTACTAATCCAGATGCTTTCTCAGCAGATGCAAAAGCAGTCTTATCTCAAGTACAGCCGGGAGACAGAACCGCTATCCAAGCAGCTTTAGGTGGTATGCCTAATACAAGAGCAGATATAGCAGGAGTAGTGGGTGACGCATTGACATTTATGGGAGGATCTGCAGATCAAAGATCAACAGCATTTAGACAAGGCCAAGTAGCAAGAGCAGGTGCAGCAGGTGTAGCAGGAGGTTCCGCTTTAACTGCCGCAGGCTCAGGACTACTCGACCTTATGGCTTATGTAGAAAGTACAGAGCAGCAAATAATTGATAGATCAAGCTCTTTAACATAAACAGTGGACGATTTAAGATTTGCAGGAGAATTATTCGACCTTGACCTGAAAAAAGGTTTAAAGGATGGTAATTTAGACAGTCTGCGTCGAGGCTTTCGGAGTGACAAGCTGATACCGTCTTTACAAAAGACTTTTAATGCTATGTCTCCTGAGAATAGTGAACCTGAATATACAATGTCAGGCAGTTATCAACCTGAAGTGGCATACGGGGCTTAGGGTTTAGTCTTCTTGAGGAAGGTGCCATCAGGCTTCTGTAATCGTCCAGTCTTGGTCTTACCGACCCAGTAGTCTTCTCTTCTGAAACTGTATAGATATTCAATAATTTGCATAAATGGCTTGGTCTTCTTTGCCCAAGACTCATACCTCGCTGCTAGCTTCTTGATCTGCCAGAGGAAACGAACAATAGGAGGTAAAAGCTTATGGCAAAGTTCTCGAGTGAAGCGAGCCATGAAATAACAGACAAAAAGGAATTGAGTAGAGAAATTTAAGAAGGATTCTTTGAAATTTTCGTACTTATTACTAGTGTCGTGGTTAGTTGGGTCATAGTCAACCAGTTCACCGGGCTGAACAGGTGCAATGTCCCACTTTGAGTTAGGTGGTGTCATTTGAATAGTAAGTAGGAGGACGCACTGTTGAGTTAGTGCAATAAAAAAGCCCCACCCGAAGGTGGAGCTGTGTACCTATATATGGGATTCATCAAGAGTGTCGTCTTCCATTAGACAGCTTGCGGCATAGCCTTCTCTGTCTGGAATCTCGTCTTCCTCGTAAAGACTGGTAGTTAGGTGGGTGCCTACCCATTCAGTCTTAGCAGGGTTGATCTTCTTAGGAAGACCTTCGAGGCCACGTCGGTCACTCATGATTTCACCTTCTGTTGTTGCTTAGCGTACTGCTTTAGCTTGGTTTCACAGTTGTCAAGTTCACGAACCTTATTATCCGTATGATCGAAATAACATTCAACAGCTCTAATCATCTCAGCATGTACACGTTCTAATCCTCTCGCATTAGATCGTTGCATAGCATCTATGAGTAGTAAAGCTTCTTTGGCTGATATGCAACCAAAAGGAATAAAAGTTTCAGTGGACTGACCAGGCTGTGGCTGACCAGTTATGTCGTTGTACCTCATGACCAATGTTGAGTTGGAGCAATAAAAAAGCCACCCAGCCGAAGCTAGGTGGCAGATAAGTTACTTAGTAACCGTGTCACTAGAACTAATGACTTTGAAGCTCTTGACTCTGAGAGCCTTGTATTGAGCTTTCATGTAGCCATTAATTAGCTGTGGGCTGGAGGAAGGAACCCAAAAGCCCTTCATAGCAACCTTGACCCACTTACCTTTCTCTGAGTACTTGGCTTGTAGCTCAAGCAACTCATTAGCTAGTAAGACACCGTTGTCACTAGCAATAAAGTTGTCGACAGGTAGGTCGATATTGATCTTCTGATCATTAAAGGTGTCGCTAGAACTGCAGCTAAGGAAACCCTTGGCTTGACGCTTAGCGTTTTCACCTTGCCCAATAAACTCCTGTGTGTTCTTGAGCAGACCGACGATAACGACGTCATCATCTGTACGTGCTGGAGTAGCAACCTTAGTGGATGCTTTTGCAGGAGATTTAGTTGGAGTTGAAACCATTGTTAGGTGGAGATAGAGAACAATGCAGTGTTGAATTACTGCAATAAAAAGACCCCCACCAGCTAGAACTGGCAGGGGATGTATGGGATAGGCTGACCTATTCAAGTAAGGCGGCTGGGTCTAGACCGAAGGAACGAGCTCGGAGGGCTACAGACGACCTGTAGTTAAACTCGTCAGTGGTACCAAGACTTGCCGCATAGTTACTGGTGGCTCTAAGAAGGGAAAACAAAGCGTGATCCTCTTGAGCAACATACTCAGTAATTAAATCGTTAACCATGGTGGTGGATAGAGAGAATAATGCAGTGTTGAGTTACTGCACTAAAAATTCCCCCGACCGACCTGAAGACCAGACCGACCGAGGGGAACGTAGTGGATAAGGGGTAGTACTGATGTACTTAAGCAGATAACTGAACCAGATCAACGAGATGACTAGGTTTATTAGGTCCGCACAGGACGACCTCAAGCAAGAATGCTTCAGACTCTGCATCCTCTCTAGATCGATGGAAGCTAGAAAACTTCCTATCTAGGATGACTGCCCACAACTCATTCATAATGCACTGTTGAGTTACTACATTAAAAAACCCCCATCCAGGAAGACCTAGACAGGGGGCTTTGGGTTATTGCTCTTGCTGCAAATGCTTACCAACGTAGTAACCATTATCGCGGCAAAACTCAACTAAAGCCAGCTTTTGAGCGCGTTGATCGCCTCTCAAATACTCCGCTCCAGCGCATTGCATTTGAGTAGAGGCAGACAAGCCAGTCACAAGCTGGTTTACTAACATGATTGTTCCCCAAGAGAAACAAAAAACACAAATAGGATAGAGAATCGAAGATGATTTCATAATGCATTGTTGAATTAGTCCAATAAAAAACCCTACCTAGCGGCAGGGAGTTTCTTGACCTTCTTAGTGGTGTATCTGGGATGATCAGCCAAGGCCTGGGTCTTCTTCCAGTGCTCTTTGGCTGTTTCGAAGGACATCAACAGCGAGCACTGAGCATACACCTTATTGCGTGGATTCTTAGCCTTAGGCAGGTAAGTTATCACGCAAGTCTTAAATTCCTTGTTCAAGCTGTATACATACTTAGCGGTGCTAGTTGTAATACTCTTAACTTGGATAGACATAATGCATTGTTGAATTACTGCATTAACATCGCACTAACATCAAAACTTGCATTATCTCCACAAAGTAGCTATATTTGTCAACTAATCTACTAAACAGTAGGCGTGATCGTCACAATGTAAACAGGTAACTCAAAATGCGAACACAAAGCGAGCATTAGCGAGCGCATGGGGAGCTATGGGAAAAGTGAACTCAATTGCGTAGCAATTTGGAGTGAATCATTATAAGCAAGCGAGTGAAACGAGCGCAGCGGTTAGCAACTGGGTACGTGTTAGCCTAGTGTCACAGGGTTTGACGCCCTCGAGAGAGCGAAGAAGGGGCAGTGCGATAAATGCGCTATGTATGCGGGGATGCGTGGGATAACTGTTGCTAACTCAGGCTCGTAAGGGAAACAATAGATTATGCAAAAGATAACTATGGATTGCACCCTTGAACGCGGTCGCGTAACACGTCGCAACGCAAACTTCCGCAGCTAAACATTAAACGTAGTCAGATAGTTCTTCTGTTGTTAAACAATTAACTAACATAAGTCTTCTGCTGTTTAACATTTGCTGCGTCGCTTCATTACATATGCCCTTCTTTTTTTTGTTTGAGCGGTGCTTCAACTAGGCGAGGGTGTTTGATGTATATCTCGCTGAGCAACATTTTTCGAGATTTTCCCGCGAGGCCCTCTTAAGGGGAGTTAAAACGCTTCATGAGGAGAAAACGCGATAAAGAGCTACGAAGCGCTTAACCATTGCCAGCTCTAGGTTCTTCGAAGGCAGATAGAATTAATAGGTACGTCCAAGCGATGAGCTGTGGAAGAAACAAATCAACAAGAACAGTATTCAGGGCTAGGTGCCACGTGGGCTCATGGAATATTGCCAAAAATTAAGCGATTCGCGATGGACGAGGTCGTAGAAGATGGCGATTTAAACCGTTTAAAGAATTTATTACTGAAAGGTGAAGTAACTCCGAGCTTAACTATTGACAAAGAAGCAGGCGGTATCCACTGGAATCCTACGACTAGCAAGTTTAATGTCAGTGTGAATCCACAATCTGTATATCTTGGGTACGATTCCAACGCCAACGTCAAAGCTTTAGAATCTGGCTTATCTCCTGAGGATTCCGTCACTAATGCTTTGTTGAAATATCAATTGCAAGAAAAACCTAACATCATTAATGGCCTCAACCCAGGAGGTGCTGTGGAACTAGGATTACAAGCTGCTAGTGGTGGCAGATCAAATCCTTTCTTGGGCGGCGGCTTCTAATCAGTAGAATTGAAATACAGATATAACTCGGATAAATAGAAATGCTTGGAGGTATCGGCAACTTTAGGTTCTGGGATGACAAAGACGACAGACGTCGCCCCGAAGGAGATCAACTCAAACGCCTGCAAAAGCTAGTAGAAGAAAGTGCCGCGCCGTATAGAGGACAAACTGCAGCAGAGAATTTAGCCGAAGTAGAAAGAAGAGGTAGGCAAGGCTTAATATTTGGTTCTCCACAACAACAGCAACCCGAAAATACTCGTAGAACTATAAATCCAGACACAGGCACTTATGTAATGCCTGAAAAAACTCGTGCAACACCTTCTGGAGATTTTGCATTTACTCCAAACAGGGGTGCGGGTGGTCGTATTATTCAACCTAATAAAGAAAACAACACGGCAGGCGGCGTTTTAACACCAATACCTGCTAGAAAATCTGACGAAATTTCTCCATCTGTTCCTCCAAGGGGAAATTTTCCAGACACAGGCGAATACTCTGGCAGAACAGGCAAGCAAATGCCTTACAAAATGGTTGGTGTTTACAGACCTGACAAGGAACCTGTACCTACTAAAGATTTTTTCTCAGAAACACAAGCAAAATACCCTACTCAGAGGGATCCAAGAATGGAAAAAGCTCTGAGAGACGTGCGTAAAGAGACTTTGCAGCAGAAAACAGACTTAAAACCACAAGAAGAACTAATAAAAAGGTATGCAAACTGGGATTACGGTCCATCTGCAGCAGAAGGCAGACAAGTAGGACCTGCAGAAACTCGTTCACAGCAGTTAAAGTCTGCAATGCCCGAATTAAGTGGAGAAGGAGTTAACTATTTATTAGATAATCAAAAAGTTATACAAGATCCATCAACGCGCCCCGAAGGTGTCTTAGCAAGATTAGGTAGATCTGGAGAGATTGGTCCTGAGTCAGGAGTGGCGACTTCTTATGACGACCCTGAAGGGAAATATTTAAGAGCTGATTCCGAGAAATTCAAGGAAGTTCCCACTGTTCAGATGGTTCAAGACTATGATCAACTTGCAAAAATAGGAGTAGCCCCTAACGACAAGCTAAAACAGTCACGGACTGCGGTTGGTCCTTATGTTGTACCTGCTTTGATGGCTCCGGCTGGCGAATTCTACGACCTGCAAACTCAGACAATCGAACCGCTCGGGTCAACGCCTGAAGAAACACGCAGACAAAAAATGATGGTTGCGGAGGGTACTGGTGTCAGGCAGCCTTCTACATATACTGTTGGTCAAAAAGGAACAAGACGCTTTAACCCAACAGCAGTCAGGTTGGAATTGCTTGATCCAAGTGCAAGACTACCGATTGATATTGCTGAGAAATATGGTTTGTCTTATTTTGTTCCAGACAGGACTAGTGGTAGACCTCAAAGTCAAGCACAAACATTAGGAGAAGCAATTAATGCGATAATTCGTGGAAATTTAGCTCCTGTAGTATCTATTCCAAGCTCAAATTTGGATGTGAGAGCCGGTAAATATGAAAATTCTCCTAATCAATTCTTTTTAAACGACGAAAGAGTAATTCCTTTGGGACGTGGTCAGTCAGATGGAGAAACAACAGTAAGACTTGGAACTAGTCGCATAACTAATCAAGGAT
>Ga0208158_1000274_pt1 | contig 20086 bp, 11 predicted proteins | sample 8_EtaG_FD_184081 | JGI IMG/M metagenome (GOLD analysis project Ga0208158, IMG submission 184081) | Marine viral communities from the Subarctic Pacific Ocean - 8_ETSP_OMZ_AT15162 metaG (SPAdes) (version 2) | ecosystem: Environmental > Aquatic > Marine > Oceanic | place: Pacific Ocean | collected...
ACACGGCAATGAATGCAGACGCTGTTGCGAAACACTTTTACGAACAAGGAAAAGCTGATGCTATGAAAAATAGTATTGCTAAAGCCAAAAACGTTGATATGAATCCAAGACAAAGTCATGGAAAAATCGAAGCAGGTGGCATGAAGTTCAAGGTGCTAGGTGATAATTCTTCTGATTTTAAGTTTAAAATTAAAAACAAAAATAAATAACAATTTAAAAAAATAAATTATGGCAATTACGGCAGGAGGAAATTTAAATGTGGTACCGGCACCAGCGATGCAGGCATCACCTTCAAATTTCATAAATTTTATTGACGGTAGTACAGGTTGGGAACAACAATACTTACCAGATTTAATGGAAAAAGAAGTAGAAAGATACGGTAAAAGAACTGTTTCTGGATTTTTAGCACAAGTAGGAGCAGAAGAAGCTTCTTCAGCAGACTCAGTTGTTTGGTCTGAACAAGGAAGATTACACTTATCTTACGATGGTGCAGTAACAAACGCAGGTGTATTTACAGTAGCATCTTCAGGAACTCACGCTATCCGTTTAGGAGCAACAGTTCTTTTAAGTGATAACGTTGACACGGTTATACCATGTTACGTATCAGCTATCGCATCTGACCAAACTACAGCAACATTATTACCTTACGAAGCGGCTACAGTTGGTGCTGTTTCAGGATTTGGAACAAGTGATGATTCAGGTTCTAACACAGCTTCATTGTTCGTTTATGGTTCTGAGTTTAACAAAGGAACTAATGGAATGGGTCTTGGTGGAGGAACAAACGATTTTCAATCAGTTGAACCTTCTTTCAAGTCTTTTAGATCAAAAATGCTTATCTTAAAAGATACTTATAGAGTTTCTGGATCAGACGCTTCTCAAATTGGTTGGGTTGAAGTTTCTGGTGAAGAAGGTCAAAACGGTTACTTATGGTACTTAAAAGCTAATGGTGATACTATGGCTCGTTTTGGAGATTACTGTGAAATGGCTTTATTAGAAAGCAAATTAGCTGCAGGTTCTGGAGCTATTGGTGGTTCTGACTTAGGTGATGGTAACTCTGGTACTGAAGGTTTATTTGCTGCTATTACTGATAGAGGTCACACTTCTACTGGTGTTACAGGTGTTAACGCTGCTACTGATTTAGCTGAGTTTGACGCTATGTTAGCAAAGTTTGACAAGCAAGGTGCTATTGAAGAAAATATGATGTTTGTTAATAGAGCAACTGCTCTAGCGATGGATGACATGTTAGCTTCTATGAATTCTTACGGAGCTGGTGGTACTTCTTACGGAGTATTTGACAACTCTGAAGATATGGCATTAAACTTAGGTTTCTCTGGTTTCAGAAGAGGTTCTTATGACTTCTACAAAACTGACTGGAAATACTTAAACGATGGATCTTTAAGAGGTGGTTTAACTTATAATGACGTTAGAGGTGTTGTTATACCAGCTGGTGTAACTTCAGTTTATGACGAAATGTTAGGTAAAAACATGAAACGTCCTTTCTTACACCTTAGATACAGAGCTTCTCAAACAGAAAGTAGAAAACTTAAAACTTGGGTTACTGACTCAGTTGGAGCTGCTACTTCTGATTTAGATGCAATGACTATTAACTACTTATCTGAAAGATGTTTAGTAGTTCAAGGTGGAAACAACTTTATGTTATTAAACTAAGCACAATTATTTTAAAGAGACTGGGATTAATTTCCCAGTCCCTTTATTTTTATTAATTTTATTATATATTATATTATGGCAAAAAAAGCTAAAAAAACAGAAGTGGAAACAACTCCACAGGTTGTAGAGCAACCAAAAGTTGAAACACCGGTTATGGAAAAACCATTACCTAAAAAAAATAAAGATACTTGGGAAATAAAAGATAGAACTTATTATTTAGCTCAAGGTAAAAAACCGTTAACAGCGACTATAAAATCCACGGACATATATTATTTTGACGAAGAATTAGGATACGAAAGAGAATTAAAATATACTTCTAATCAAAGAACCTGTTTTGTAGATGAGATGGTTGGTGATCAAAGACTTGAGCACATAACTTTTCAAAATGGTTTTTTATTAGTACCTAAAAATAAAACGGTTTTACAAAAACTATTATCACTCTACCACCCACATAAAGGCAGAAGGTACTTTGAACAAGATAACGTGAAAATAGCAGTTGACGAAGTGCAAAATATAGAAACAGAGATTAAAGCACTAAATGCCGCTCAGTCTATGGATATAGATATGGCCGAAGCAATTATGCGTGTTGAAGTGGGTTCTAAGGTATCAGACATGAGTTCTAAAGAACTTAAAAGAGATTTACTATTGTATGCTAAGAAAAACCCAGTATTGTTCTTAGAATTGGTAAATGACGAAAATGTTGTTCTTAGAAACTTTGGTATTAAAGCAACTGAAATGGGGATATTAAAATTATCTTCTGATCAAAGAACTTTTTCATGGGGTTCTAATGATAGAAAGTTAATGAATGTTCCATTTGATGAACACCCTTATTCAGCTTTAGCCGCTTGGTTTAAAACTGATGAAGGTATGGAGATTTACTCCAATATTGAAAAAAGATTAAATTAATCTAACTGTAGATGCAGTCGCTCTACGGGGCGATTGCAAACTACAAAAATTAAATTATATGGAAAAGAAAAAATCAAAAGGATTAGGAGATACAGTGGCTAAAATCACAAAAGCAACTGGAATAAAGAAAGTTGTAGATACCGCTAGTAAAATAGTTAAAAAAGATTGTGGTTGCGCTAAAAGACAAGATACTCTAAATAGATTGTTTCCTTATAATAACTAAAAAGAAATTATGGTAAATATAGATGACGTATATCAAAAAGTATTAGCTTTTGCTAATAAAGAGCAGAGAGGTTATATAACACCTCAAGAGTTTAACTTATTTGCCAATCAAGCTCAAAGAGAGATATTTGAACAGTATTTCTATGACTTAAATCAATTCTCTAGAATTCATGGTGATTCTGGAGAGTATAGTGACATAGTACATAATATAAACGAGAAGATAGCTATCTTTGAGAGAACAAGTGGTTTTACTAGTGGTTCGTTTAATGGTAGTGCGAATGATTTATATAGATTAGGTACTGTGATATATAACCATAGCACTCTTGGTAGTATAGAGGTTGAAGAAGTTCAGCAAAACGAAATTTTATACATAAACGCTTCGCCACTAACAAGACCAACACTGAATAAACCAGTGTACGTTAGAATAAGCGGCGCTGATATTTCTGTGTTTCCAAGTAGTATAACTAATGTTATTTGTACTTATGTTCGTCCTCCAAAACTCCCAAAGTGGGGATATTTTGTTATCGGCAACAAAGCGCTTTACGACGTTGGTAGCACGATAGATTTTGACCTACATCAATCGGAAGAATCTGAGCTAGTTTATAAAATATTAAAGCTCGCTGGATTATCTATGAGAAAAGATGATATTGCGAAAGGTGGACAAGGTTTAGAATCTTTACAAACTCAACAAGAAAAACAATAAATAAATGGGATTACTAGATGCAACACAGCAAGCGTATTATGATGGAAATGATTTTGGTAACTATCAGTTCACATCTTTAGATAATATAATAAACCAATTTATGGTTGCTTACGTAGGAGAAGATAAGATAATATCTAAAATAAAAAGAGTTGATGTGGCTTTTCACGCTCAAAGAGCTTTAGCAGAATTATCTTTTGATACTTTTAAATCATGTAAGGCTCAAGAGATTACAGTGCCAGCAACACTCCAGATGATTTTACCTCAAGATTATGTTAACTATACTAAAATTAGTTGGGTAGATTCCGCGGGCATAAAGCACTTGATGTACCCAACAAACAAAACTTCAAACCCAACATCTAACCCATTACAAGATTCTGATGGTAATTTTAAGTTACAAGCTGTTGGAACTTTGAGTAAAAATTCCGAAGAAGTAGTTTTAGACTCTGAATATGGAGACATATTAGTTGGCATGAGAGTGACTGGATCTTTCATTCCAGTTGGAACTATTGTTGGGGCGACATCAAACTCTGGTGGCATAACAACTATAGAGTTGCAAACTACAGCTGGTGTTGTAGTGGAACCGACTGAAAACAACAGTGGAACAACTTTAACTTTTACGAAAACAGATGGATCTTTAATACTGCCACAAAAATCATTTCATATAATTGAAAATCTATCTTGGTATGCAACTAGCTATAAATTAACAGGGACAGCGTCTGAATTAACAGATGTAAAAGTGGGTATGCTGGTTTATCATGATGATATTCCTTTAGGCACAGTTGTTACAAACGTTTATGATACTACCATAGTTATAGATCAACTTCCAACCGTTTTTAAGGGTAGTGGGGGAGAAGTAACTTTTGTTTCTCCAGATGTAGATACGGATACTTGGGCGGCTTATAAATCAGCAACTCCTTCTGAGAACCAAAATCAATATGATGATGATACCTACTGGCCATTAGATGGATCAAGATACGGATTAAATCCTCAACACGCTCAAGCGAGTGGTTCTTTTTATATAGACTGTCAGTCAGGAAAAATCCATTTTAGTTCTAATATTAGTGGAAAAACTGTGATCTTAGATTACATAAGCGATAGTCTTGGAACAGATGGAGAAATGCAAGTTCACAAGTTTGCAGAAGAAGCAATGTATAAATGGATTGCTTACGCTATATTATCTACGAGAGCTAATACTCAAGAGTATATAGTTAGAAGATTTAAAAAAGAAAGGTTTGCGGCAATTAGAGCTGCAAAATTAAGATTATCTAATATTAAATTAGAAGAGATTACTCAAGTTTTGAGAGGTAAATCGAAACAAATAAAACACTAGTACATGCCAGATATTAAGAATCAGTTTACCGGTGGTAAAATGAACAAGGATGTTGACGAAAGACTTGTTCCCAAAGGTGAATATAGAGACGCGATGAATATACAGGTTTCAACCTCAGAGGGATCTGATGTTGGGACTGTTCAAAATATACTAGGTAACTCCGCTGTTGCAGATGACTTAGGCATTACCCCAGGCTCTATATGCGTGGGTGCTGTTGCAGACGAAAAAAACGATGCTCTTTATTGGTTTGTGAAAGAACCGTCGGCTACATATAATCTAACAGTTTCACAGTCAAGAAATATAATATTTGAGTTGAAAAGCGGTAACGTAAGACACGTTTTTGTTGACATGAACTTTTTTTCAATAGCTGTTTACAGTCTACAATCGCCATCCTCAGGATATATAATTATAAATTCTCAAGCGGGTTTTAACGCTATAAGTGTTGGAGATACTTTTCAATTATTTGCAAATGGAGTTAACTTAAGTGGTAACGAGTTTTACACGGTATTAAGTAAACATCAGAACCTTGCTGGGCTATATTTTATTAACATTGGTGATTACACTAATGCTAGTTGGGCAGGCTATCAAGCTGGTGCAGCTGGTGAACTTCAAATAGTTCTAAGTACAGGGGGTGGTGTTCTAAAATTTCCAAGTAAGATAATTACGGGTATAAACATCATAGACGACATGTTGTTTTGGACAGATGGTACAACTGAGCCTAAAAAAATAAATATACCACGTAGTATCGAAGGGACAGATATGGGCGGACTACAACACACTAGATTAATTAACCCTGATCAAAACATAACTTACAGTAGTAATATCCTAGTTGAAGAGAAACACGTAACAGTTATTCGTAAATCACCCTTAAAACCACCAACATTATCACAACTCAGCTCCGTTAGATCAGGGACTGTTAGTGGTGTTACCACTAACTTAGATTTTGCTAACATTAACAGTGAATTATTTAACGAAGGTGATCCCATCGACATAGATATTCTAGACGATAGTTCTGGTTCTGCTCCCAACCTTCAAATAGGAGATACCCTTAGGTTGCTTGAATCGGGAATTGGAACGTTTCCTCCAGAGAATTATACAGCGCGAGTAGTAATTAATAATATTATATCAGGTGTAGGCTTAACAACATATAAAACAACTATATCCACGTTGTCAAGCGAAAACCCAATAGGATCAATAATCTATGAGTTTGCTCTTGAAGAAGAGGGAAGCGAGTTGTTTGAACGTAAATTTCCTAGATTTGCTTATCGATATAAATATGCAGATAATGAATACTCTGCGATTGGTCCTTTTTCAGAAGTTGCTTTTGTTCCAGGAAATTTTAGTTACCATCCCACTGAAGCTTACAACAAAGGGATGGTTAACAATTTAAAAAAACTAACACTAGAGGGTTTTATACCTACTGACATACCAAAAGATGTAATTCAAGTTGACCTGCTGTATAAGAACGAAACAAGCCCAAATATATACGTTATAAAAAGTATAGTTAAAAGTGATGCTGCTTGGAACCTTGGTGGTTCGTATGATGTTCTTACGGAAAACATACAAGCTTTACTGCCTTCCAACCAACTGCTAAGACCCTGGGATAACGTCCCAAAAAGCGCTTTAGCGCAAGAGATAACTGGTAGTAGAATTGTTTATGGTAATTATACTCAAGGATACGATTATTCTACTTCAAAAGCTTTGTATTCCCCAGAAATTCAAGCTAGTATAGGTGGTAGACTGAATCAAGGAGAATACAAAACTACAAAGTCAATAAAATCTTTAAGAACTTATGATTTTGGAGTGGTTTACGGAGATAAGTATAATAGAGAAACCCCAGTACTTACTGTTTCCTCAGCAACACAAGTTGTTCCAAAATCTTTTTCAAGCAATTCAAGTTCAATAAACATATCACTCGACGAAAACCCTCCTTTGTGGGCTGAGTATTGTAAAGTGTTTGTGAAAGAAACATCTAATGAATATTATAATTTAGTTGTAGATAGAGTATATGATGCTGAAGATGGTAATGTTTGGCTCTCTTTCCCTTCTGTTGATAGAAACAAAGTAGACGAAGACACTTATGTAGTGTTGAAAAAAGGAATAGACAACAGTGAAGCGGTTTTAGAGGAAGCTAGATATAAAGTAGTGGCAATAAAAAATGAGGCTCCAGATTATATAAAAACAACTTACACTTTGATATCTGAGCCGAATCAGAATATAAATGGATTTAACTTGTTTGGTGGAAGTGCAGCGGCGGTTTTATCACCTGCGGAAGCTCCTTCAGTGGGACACACTTCTTTCACGGTAAATAAAGACCGTTGGACCAATCCATATAGTACAACTACTTACGATATGGGATTGGTTAACCTTGCTGATTTTATGAGTGAGCTGGGAGGAGATGATTTATATGTGGCGTTTTCAAATCGTGTTGTTGATGATCCAGATGGCGCGGGTGTGGGTAATCCAACCTACACTAAACGTGTTTCTGGCAAATACTTGATAACTGGTATTAGTGATGACGGTTTAACCGGAAATACAAGTACTAGTAATACAGGTGGTGCTGATTTATTTGAAGTGCATTTAGCAAAACCAATACAGCAAAGTGACGATTGGCTAACAGCCACTATAGACGAGGTTTATACAGATGGTGGGCAATTAAAACCTCACTTTTATAGACAAAGGGTTATAAATAAACCAGAATTTGATGGTAGATTTTTTGTTAAGGTTGAAGAAGATGAAACTATAAAAAATAAAGTAAAACCTGCTGAAGGGATAGGTTTAGATTGGAAGGTTGTTGCTAGTAATAGTTTGTATCACTTGATTGATGATGACGCCTCTCCAAATAACGGAAACACTAGTCAGAGTGCTAGTAAAACCCTAGCTCACTGGGAGGATAATTTAAAGTTTGGTGGTAGTAATCCTAAAGCTGGTTGGTTTATTGATAATACTTTTTATGCGGGTATGCAACCTGGTGGTAATAACTCAATTGCTAATTCTGTTTGGGAAGGGGACGACCCATCGGTATTATCTACATTTAGTGGTTCGCAAGTTTGGTCGGGCGATGGGTCAACACAAGCTCAGTTAAACCAACAAACAGCACAAGTAGCAGCTGAAAATGGAACGAGTAATGGTGTGGTGCATAGTGATGGGTTATATACTCATCCTACTACGAGTGATTTATATTTCCACCTGTCATACTCCATGTTAGAATCTGCACCAAATCAATCTTCTCTAAATGATAACTGGACTGTAGGTAACGACAACCCGAATAATCTAAATGCGTTTACCGAGGACCAAACAGTGTTCGTATCAAATTTAAAAGCTGGAAAGTATTTTAGAATAAAAGGTAACGATAGTGTTTATATAATTACAGATGCTTACACTGAAAGGTTATATAATCACGATGGAAGATTTATTACTTGGATCCAAGGTTCTTACTTGAACTTAGAACGAATGACAGCTGACACAAACAAGCGACTCAGGTGGACAATTAGGTATGAACTATATGGAACAGGTCAACCCCTTGCGTCTAACTCTAAATTCGTTGATATAAATAACGATACTGCGGGTGTGTTAGAGTTTGTAGAACCATTTGTAGCTGAAAAACCCAATGTTATTAGCTCAAATCCAGCTATATTTGAAACCGAACCAAAAGAAGACACAGATTTAGATATTTACTACGAAGCCGCAAATAGTATACCTTTAGAATTTACGATCGCTAATCGAGAGCAATTCATACCACCTGGGGCTACCGTGAATTTTGAAGACACAAACTACCTAATAAATAACAGTATCCCTGAAGATCTTCACGTTGTTGGCTGGGGTCCAAGTTTTAATACGTCAAACGCAACGACGGTTGATGAAAACTCAGTGGTTCTTTCACACGAGATCCCTATTGGAGCTTTTCCATCCACCCTTAAGTTTGTTAGACCTGACGGAAGTTGGGTTGAAGCTGTTATTACTGGTGCACCGACAACCGCATTGAATACTGGTATTGTAGCGTTTACTATCGGTTCTTTCACCAAAAACATTGGTTTAGCGTGGTTTAACTGCTGGTCGTTTAACAATGGTGTTGAGTCCAACCGTATTGGCGATACTTTTAACAAACCGTTTATATCAAATGGGGTTAAAGTTTCTACGCCTTTGTTGGATCAATACAAACAAGAAACCAGAAAGTATGGGTTAATTTATTCTGGCTTGTATAATTCTAATTCTGGAGTTAATAATCTAAATCAATTTATAGCGGCAGAAAAAATTACAAAAGATATAAACCCTATTTACGGTAGTATCCAAAAGTTACACAGTGGATGGGGTCAAAGTGGAGATTTAGTCGCACTTTGTGAAGATAGAGTTTTAAAGATATTAGCTAATAAAGATGCTTTGTTTAATGCTGACGGAAACGTAAACGTAACCTCAACAAACAGTGTTTTAGGGCAAACTATTCCTTACTCAGGGGAATACGGTATATCTCAAAATCCAGAATCATTTGCATCGGAAGCTTATAGAATTTACTTCACAGATAAAGTTAGAGGTACTGTTATGAGGTTATCCATGGACGGACTAACTCCTATATCGAATCACGGCATGAAAGATTGGTTTAGAGATAATCTAAAACTAAATAGCACTATACTTGGTAGTTATGACGACAAGAAAGACGAATACAATGTCACATTACAACAAACAACCGAGCAGACTCCAAAAACAGTTACTTTTAAAGAAAATGTAAAAGGTTGGGTTAGTTTTAAATCTTTTATCCCTGAAAACGCTATTAGTTGTGCAAACGAATATTACACGTTTAAAAACGCTAAGATATGGAAACATCATGATGAGTCGGTTAATAGAAATACTTTTTATAACGAAGGACAATCTAACTCCACTATCAATGTTATTCTAAACGACATTCCGGGAAGTGTTAAATCTTTTAACACTATAAATTATGAGGGTAGTCAATCGAGAGTTGTGCCTAATCTAGATGATAACCAATATTATAACTTAGCATCAAAACCAGGTTGGTATGTTGATTCTATATTTACAAACAAAGAATCTGGAAGCTTAGACGAATTTATAGAGAAAGAAGGGAAGTGGTTTAACCACATAAGAGGTAAAGAGGTGCAGCACTCTGGTAATAACATAATAGTAAATCCAGATGGTAGCTCTTCTTTTGATCAAGCTAGTTTTGCTATTCAAGGACTTGGAATATTAGGTGGAGACCCAACGGTTAGTAACGTTTACGGTTGTACAGATCTTAGTGCGCCTAACTACAACCCTGATGCAACGGTAAACGATGGTTCATGTATTCCGGTTATTTTAGGTTGTACTCAAGGATCAGCCTTTAATACTTGTAATAACAGTTGTAACACCGATGATGGTAGTTGTGTGTGGTATGGGTGTACGTGTGCCGCGGGTACTTATCCAAATGAATGTACTAATACTAGCTTATTTACAGAATATCACGATTTTGTCAACGGTGGAGGAGTTGGTACTATGGTAGACGACGGAAGTTGTATTGCAGTTATAAATGGTTGTATGGATGTTGATGCTAATAATTACAATTCGAGTGCTAATGAAGATGATGGTAGTTGTACTTATGATGTATTAGGTTGTACTTTTGATTCTTCAGTTGCTAATTATAATCCTTTAGCAACACTCGACGATGGGAAGTGTGTTTGGTATGGGTGTTTAGATCCTGATGCTGATAATTACGACGAGTTTCACCCAGATTCTAATGGTTACCAGCCTCTTGACAGTAGTTATGGTAAGCAACATCAATTTTCTATTTGTACTTTTACTTTTGTAAATGGTTGTACGGATAGTGTTGCTGTAAATTACGACCCTAACGCAGACATTGATGATGGTAGTTGTATTTATTGCAACTGGTATCCTTTAAATTCACAACCAGACGGTAGTCATATTTATACGGCAGCAATAACTGACCAGTCACAACCAGGTGTTAATGATGGAGTTATCACGGTTACCATCGCAAGTACAACCCCTTATACGATAGTATCCGTAACTTTACTAGACAGCACAGGGACTGGTATTGTTACTAATGCTCTTGCCACTGGTGCAACTGCTTCGTCATTTCAAAATCTAGCGCCTGGCTTTTATTACATACAAGTTACCTCTAGTACATTTACTACTGGTAACGGGTCTACATCGTGTGTCTGGAATGGTTATGATGAAGGCGGTCAAGGGCATGGTGTTAGCAATGCACCAATAGAGATATCTGGTTGTACAGACCCAAACGCTGAAAATTATGACTCAACAGCAACTCAAGATGATGGTAGTTGTAGTATCACTTGTTATCAGTGTGATTCTGGTTGTGCTCAAATTCAACAAAGCTTTATAGGAACAACTGTCTGTCCGTCACAATGGTCTCCAACGCCAGTTTCTTGTATTTCAGGGTGTACAGATAGCACTGCTTCTAATTATGACCCTGGCGCAACATGTGATGATGGAAGTTGTATACCACATGTTTATGGTTGTATGGACGGTAGACCAAGAAATGATTTAGCGATAGGTAGTAGTGGTGTTTATGTAACTGCTGCAACAAACTACAACCCTGCTGCAACTATACATGACGGAAGTTGCATTTACAATACCAGCGCATCAACAGCAAATGATAGCTCTCTCACTACTGGTAGTGGGGCTTTTGGTGGAAATTTCCTTGGCTATACTTCGGGTGAAGAAAACTGGCTTGTTAAAAATTCCACAAATAGTAGTAACGCTTGGGCTATTTATAATGTTGGTGACTTACCATTAATACGATGGCCAGGTTACTATGCTGATGGGCAGCTTGCTAACAGTTGTAGTACCCCAGCAGGCAATTCTTCAGGAACAAGATTTTCTTATGAAACCGCACGTGATAGTGGTTGTCAAGGTGATCTTAATACTTATTATGGAGGAACTTGTATAAGCGGTTTCACAGGATCTGGTTTTAGATGGCATTATAGTAACGATAATGGTTACTCTTGGCAAGATGGAAACACTTTAACGTATACTAATGGTATACCAGACCAAGCAATAGAACTAGTAAGGTTTAATAAGTATGTTAACAGCTCTTGTGCTTCAAGTAAAATTGATTTTAGCACTTATCCTAACGGTTACAACGGTAAATTCAAACAAAATGCTAAATTTACTTTCCTTGAGTGGGATTGGAATGTTGGTGTAAATGTACATACTGAAACAATTCCAGGAATAAATCAATACTCAGAAAGTCCTAAGATTAATTCTGGTTGCATGGATGAAAACGCATGTAATTATGATGTTAACTACAACTTCCCGAGTCACACATTCAGCCCGTGTCTCCAACCAACAGCATTTTGGTATTGGGGTCCTGATAGCACTTGTAGTGGACTACCTGATTTTAATAGTTGTTATACTGCTGATGCTTGTGGAAATGGAAATGGAACATGTAATGGAATACCTTATCCTGATTCTACTGCGTGCGACGATGCCAACAACTAAGTTATCTAAAATTTTAAAAACAAAATATGGCTATACAAAATATAACGTTAAACTTTCCAAATATAAACATATCCGCGCAGGTGGGGGATATAATTTATTATACTCCTTTTAATGGTAATTCTCAAGGTGGTTTTAATCAAGCTGAATTAGCTAACACTATTATGTTGGGACCAATAATAAGTATAACTACGCTTGGAGACGGAACGGTTGATATAATAGCGCAGTATGATAATGCATTAATACCTCCTCCAACTCAAGGTGATTTTATCTCGTTTGCAAAAGATAAGAGAGTAAACACCTCTAGCTTGTTAGGTTATTATGCTAGTGTAAATTTTGTTAATAATTCTCCGGATAAAATAGAGTTGTTTAGCGTTGGATCGGATGTTGCAGAAAGTAGTAAATAAATAAAATAAATAAACAGTGATTGAAGAGAAAGTAATAAAAAATTTTGATTTAGATTTATCAGATATACCAGCCGCTGGAGAGCGTAGAAATTTTATTATATTTGGAGATGATGGGGCTGAGTTTGTATTAGAAATTAAGGACAAAGATACTGGTAAATACTACAACTTCGTAACAAGTCTTTTTCAAGCAACCGAGGCTTCTTTAGAAGGAGAGGTAGTCAATTACGGTAAGTACAGTGGTAGTATCACTTTCCCAGCTGTTACAGGTAGTGACGATCAATATGATATTTACTTACATGCAAAACCTGGAACAAAACACGCTGACTACACTGAGGCAAGGTTTGGTGATGGTTCTTTGGATATTAATAAATCTATTGGTTCTAATTCTCTATTGATGCAAAAAGTTATATATCAATATACGGCTTTAACTTTAACATTACAAAGTTTTTCACCAAACACAACTGTATCTGGTACTATTGGTAATGACACTATATCTGTTGATAGGGGTAAATCTAAAGCTAAAACAGCTTTTTCTTTCACAACTACAACCGCTACAAATGCTGCTTATAGAATCTTAAGACAGCCAGTAGCAGATGATATTTTAGCTTTTGTAGAACCCACGGTTGCAGCAGATCCGATAGATTTACCAGGAGAAGATATATACCCAGCTGTTAGTAATACAGATACTGTAGATGGCGCTGTTTCTAGTAGTAATAGAATTGTAATGGATACCAACGTTGCGGATAAAATGGCTGTTGGAGACAAGGTTACTGGTACCGGTATACCGTCTTCAGCCACAGTAACAGTAACTCACTTAAACCCGGATACTGATAACGCTAAAGAGGCTCAATTATCAGAAGCTGTTAGTATCAGTGATGGTGTAACTTTAAGTTTTAGCAACAGAAAGAATAAACGATGGTCTTTGAGCAATTATGCTGATATAATTAAAGAGGGTATGATAATTCAACCGGCCACAGGTATTACTGCAGATTCAGTGGTAGCTAAGTATGAAGATACAATAACTAATTTTGAAGGAACTAAAGATGAAAAAATAATAGTAAAAAATAAAAGACCAGCCGTAAGTACAGTAGGTTACAAACCAACAATAACAAAAGGGCTAGTTACTACCCAAGCGGGAGATGTTATTTTTGATAAACAACAGGTTTTAGCTATAGGTGGAATCACTTTAAAAATTGGTGGATATGGGGAAAGTGAAATATTGCGATTATATGGTTGGGATGTTAGGTTTACAGATTTAGCTATTGCTTTAACAGCGCCAACGACAACAACAACTGAAGCTACTAGCGCTCACGCAACAATAGAGGTCGCAGATAGAGAAGGTGTTATTAATAATGTTTCAACTGTTAGTGGTATAGGTATAAACCCTGCTGCGGCAAACCCAACACTAACAACTGGTGGAGGTTTAGATGGCCTTGGTGATTGGGTTATGAGTACTGTTCAAACATTAGAAAGTGGCATTACGTTGACAGTGGAAAACACAGGTAGAATCGCTACTATAACTGGTAATATAGAAATTATAAAAGCAGGGACGTCAGATCGAGCGTTAAGGTTTGATATTGAGAAACTTCTTTCCAACTCAGCGCCATAGTAAAAAAACACGCAAAACTGTGACTATTATAGATATAAATTAAATTAAATTATGTCTAAAAATGAAGTTTCTAAAAACTCACGAAAAAAAATATTAAATCTTGAAAATGATTTAATAAAAATTGCAGATGGGGTTAACGTAGAAGGAGATGGAAAACATATTGTTACAGAAAGCAAGATAGCACCTATAAAACATTATTTTGCTGATGGAGTATATATTAGGCAAATGGATATGAAACAAGGTAGCGCGGTTGTTGGAGCGATACACAAACACTTACACGTTTGGTTTTTATTAACCGGACATGTTACGGTAGCAACCGAAGATACAACAGAAGATTATATAGCCCCATGTTATGTTGTTTCAACACCTGGGGTTAAAAGAGTTATACTTGCAAATGAAGATTCTATATTTGTAAATATACATAAAAATCCTTCTAACACTCAAGATATTGATGAGTTAGAAAAAGAAATAGTAGCTTTAAATTATGAGGAATATGAAGAATATATTAATAAAAATAAATAGATTATGGCATTTGTAACAGCAGCAATAGTAGGTGGTAGTATAGCGGCAGCTGGTGGACTTGCTAAGCTTGGTATGTCTTTAGCTGGTAGAGAAGATAGAATGGCAGAGCAAGACGCGGCTAGAGAAGAGATGAAAAATTTAAAAAAAGATTACGAAAACCTAGACACTAGTAATATTTACGCTGACGCTCGTAATCAATACGCTGGTATTCAAACTAATTTTGAAAATGTTTATGAAGACTTGACAGTCAACCAACAACAAGCCCAGTTTCAAGCTCAACAAGGTGCTCAGCAAAGAGCTAACATGATGGCAGGTATGCGAGGTGCGGCTGGTGGATCTGGTGTCGCGGCCTTAGCACAAGCTATGGCAAATCAAGGTCAATTAGCAACTCAACAAATATCAGCTTCAATTGGTGAGCAAGAATCAATGAATCAAAAGCTTTTGGCCCAAGGAGCTGCTAGAGAACAAGAACTAGAAAGACTAGCTGAAATGCAGATTGCTCAAGGTGAAGAAACTGCTTATGGTTTAAGAAAGTCAGGCGAAGAAACAGCTAGAGGATTAGAATATAGTAAAACAGGTACTTTACTTGGCATGAGTCAACAAAGATTTGCAGCTGCCAACCAGGCTAGAAGAATGGCTGCAGCGCAACAAATGAGTGCGGTTGGTGATATTGCTAACGCTGGATTAAGTTTTGCTGAAACATATACCGATGCGTTAAAATTAAAACAAGACTCAAAGCGTTAAAAATAAAATATAAAACATGGCAAAATATACAAGTGATACAAATTTAATAAGAGGCGCCGCAGCCGTTGGCCAAAGTATGATGCCAACTGATTTATCAGGTTTAGATAAGATTACTAAAGCTGGTACAGATATGATGGATAAAGCCTCTAAAGATGTAGAAGCTGAGATAAAAAAAAGAGATGAACTTAAAAAGAAATTTGACGATTCCTCTGAAGCTGTTTTATTAAGATCTGGTGCTTTAGGTGGTAAGTTATATGATGCAACAGTTGAAAAAGTTAAAAAACTTAGACTATCATACATTGACGGTATTGTTAACAAAGATGAAAAACAAAAAATGAACGCGCTTGTTGCTTTAAATAATCATTCAATATTTATACAAGATCATAAACAAACTAATGTAGATATAGCTGATTTAAGGACTAAAGGAAAATTATCTAGTTATTATGAAAAAAATGCTAGAGGCAGGGAAAAGACTAGTATAATGACTCAAATACAAGACCAAACTTATGTAGACGTTACTACAGATGAAACAACAGGTGAGGAAGTGTTCCACGTTAGAGGTTTAGACAAAGAAACAGGTGAATTGAACGATGAAATCATTAAAGTCTCAAACAAACAGTATAAAAAAATGGCTTCTACTCTAAGAAATTACACAACGGGTAACCAATATATAAATACTTTAAATGCTGTTAAAAAAGACGAAGCTTTTAGTGACGACATGTTTAGACAAGGCATAAGGCAAGGTTTACCTAAAACAAAAGAAGAATGGGATGCTGCCGCATACGATGATATTAGTGGTACTAATCTTCAGGACATGCTTAATGATTCTGGAACTTTAGATCAAGAAATACTAATGTCTATTGATCCTAAAGTTTGGGATTTAGATAATGATCCTAAAACTTTAAACAAAGAAGAAAAAGCAGCTTTTATAGACGCTGTTGTAAACACTGAAAATGATTTTTTTAATTTAGGCGTTTCTAATCAAATACTTGAAGATCAACTTACAAACGCTGGGCGTGCTAGCCATGAGAAACATTGGTTAGATATAAACAATAAGAAACAAGAAATTTTAGATAGACAAGTAAACGCAAACAAATCAAAAGGTTTACATCTTCCTCATGGTTATATGGAACACCCTCAAATAGAAGCTGAGTATAATTATCTTGGATCTGGAAATGAAGGGGATATTTTTCAATTTAAATATAACGAAAGGGATCTTACTGTAACAAGACAAAAAGATGGAGCTTGGAAATATAATGACGGTACTGAAACAGGGGTAATATTTACTCCTAATCAAATAAAAGGAGCAAGAGGTCTTCACCACTTAGAAAACTTTGCTGAACCAGCAGGAGGATATACAACGCCAAGAACTAAAGAAGAAATTGAAGCAGCAGAAATTGAGGCTAAAAATAAAATACCTCTTCCAAATAGAGATATAACATCAGAAGAATATTTAGAATCGGATGAACAGGCGATTGCAGATAAATTAAAAGAAACGTACCAAGCTTATGGTGACTTTAAGTTTGAATACTCTCGTAGAGATTTGCTGCGCATGATAGCTCCAGATGGAACGGTAGGCACTGTTAAGTTAAACAGAAGAGGTGGTGGTAATAACAAAGAGTCACAAAATAAAATAAGAGATTTTATATACAAAAACTCTAAAGAAAAAGCTAATACAGAATTTAATTCAACAACACCTTAATATGTTTGAAATTTACATGGTAGATGGTGCTCCTTACGAGGTTTCACCAGATAGATTAAACGATTTTTTAACTAAGTTTCCTAACGCTACAAAAGTAGATGAGCCGGGAAAGACAAGCGACTCCACGATGACAAGCCCGAGCTTGGGGTCAAGTATTATGGGTTCAAGTTTGGAAGGTGGTTCTTCGGAGCAACCAGAAATTAGCCCTTGGCAAAACTTCAAAAACAACATATCTAATGCTTTTGAAATGGTTGGAGACGTTCCCGAATTTTATGGCATTGGAACAGGAAACAAATCAGTTGAAGAGGTAGCTGATGAAGGTGATTTAGGCGCTTATTCTGGCCTTAGTATAGTGTCAACATTAATGTATGAAAGTGTATTTGGCAAAGATAAGGTTAAAGAAATGGCCATGAAAAACCCAGGTTTTTGGGCTAACTTTGCTTCTTCTGATAGCGAAAAATTTCAAAAAGTTATTGAAAACTTTGAAATAGAAAAAAAAGATCAAAAAAGAACAATGACATTTAAAGAGGCCGATAGTTTTGGTGATTACTTATCAGTTATTGGTGGGTCTATTGCTAATGTTGGTGGATCTGTAGCTTATAACTTAGGTACTTTTGGAACTGGATTTTTTATGGACTTTGCTTCTGATAACTTTATAACGGCTAATAAGGAAAAAGCAAAAGCAAACAACACCACACTAGAGGAATTAGTTAAATCAGGGGAGCATGATGTGAGCGCTCCGCTTGCAATAGGAGCTTTTCAAGCTGGACTAGAGTACTTTGGTTTTAGCAAAATAGTTGGAAAAACTGGAGCCGGAAGAACTCTTAACAAAAAAGTTGGAGAGTTTTTAACAAAAAACTACAAAAAAAGCAAAAACATAAGAACTGGTTTAGATATATTAGGCACGGGTAGAGTAGAGGCTTTTACTGAAATGGGGCAAACAGGCTTGGAAATATACAACAAAGAGTTAGCGATTGCAAAAGGAAAAGGAGAAGATATAAATGACTTAATGTCTATAACAAAAGGCATGTTTAGCGAACAAGGTATAGAGTCTGGTTTACAAGGGTTTTTTGGTGGATCAGGGCTTAAAGCAGGCTCTTACTCTGCCAAAGCTTTGTCTAATATTAGAAAATCTGAAAAAAACCTAGATGTTGAAGCAGACTTAAGCAAGTTGGTTGAGTTAAAAAAAGTTTATAACTCTTCTACAGACGACGATGTTAGATTTGCACTTGACAAAGAAATTAAAAAAACAGAGGCTAGTATCAAAAATAAGGTTAAGAAAGGTAACGATATATACAACAGTCTTTCTGATGGTGATATAAAAAAAATAGAAAAGTTATCAGAGCTTTCTGATGTTACCGCCTTTAGAGCCAACAGCTTGATAGAAAAATTTAAAAACGGAGAAATCAAAGAAGATGATTTTAACGTGGCTATAGAAGGTCTTTCTAACACTTATAAAGAAAACAAGCAAAACATACTTGAGATTCTTTACAAAGAGAATATTGAATTTGCTAAAACAGAGGGAAAAAAAATAGGTAAAAAACTTGTAGAGATAGAATCTATTGAAGATTTTCAAAAAAAGTATGAAGAAGTAAGAACAGATGGAGATTTTGAAGGTGATATTACAGGTAATGATGGTTTTATTAAAGGAGATAATATATATATAAACAAGCAAGTAGCCTTGAAAGAAGGTGCTATAAGTGTTGGATCACATGAACTACTACATGGTATTATAGGTAAATCTTTTGATAAATTATCAACAAAAGATAAAACTAAACTTGGAAAAAGTTTCATTGGATTTTTAAACAAAGAACAAGAGGCAGCTGTTAGAAAAAGATTAAAAGATAACTACCAATTAGAGGGTGACGCTATTTTTGGAACCGAAGAAATATTTACCGCTTTTTCTGACGCTATTAATAAAAAAGAAATAAAGTTTAACGAAAGTGTTTTTCAAAAAATTGGATTAGCAATACAAGAGTTGATGAATAAGCTAATACCAGGTTATCGTAAAGAGTTTTCAAACGGTAGGCAAGCTTATGACTTTTTAAAAGAGTATCAAACAAATATAGAAAAAGGAAAGCTTGGAGAGCGAGCTATAGCCTTTGCTAAAGTAGATTCAGATGCTGCTAAAGGTAAGTTTTCAAGATCAGGAGCTGTTGATGCTGTAAACAAAATAGAACAAGGTTTAACTAAAAAGCTAAAAGAACAAGGTAAAGAATATACTCAAGATGAGTTTAGAGCAAGTGAAGAGTTTAATGAGTTGTTTGACTCTATAACTGAGTCTGGTAAAGCTGTAAACAACTACATCAAGAGCCTTGGTATGAGTAAAGAAAAAACCGCTAAAGTAATACAAAACGTTTCTGACAGGTTGATGAATTACAATCCCCAAGCAAAAAGAAAAACGGGTAGTAAAGAAGCTATAACTATTGGTGAGCAAATAATGTCTAGCGCTATGTTTGGTAAGTTAGACGCTGCTAGAGATTTAGCTATAGAGGGTAAAAAAGAAGGTAAAACATTAAGAATAGACGCTGCTAAAAGAACAAAAGAAGGTGAAACAACTTTTGATATAGAAGATACTAGTGTTGATGCTGACATGGAGGCTTTTGAAGAAGAAAACTTATCACCAGCAGCTCAAGCCAAAAAAGCAAAAGCTGATAAACAAAGATATTCTGAATATAGACAAAAATTAGGGTTTGAAACTGGTAGCAAGATATATAACGAAGTATTAGACAACGTTAAGAAAAGTTTAATGATGGCTTATGGTGCTACTCAAAATATAACTGACGTTCAGTTGAGAGCTAAAGCTATT
>Ga0208158_1000275_pt1 | contig 20014 bp, 11 predicted proteins | sample 8_EtaG_FD_184081 | JGI IMG/M metagenome (GOLD analysis project Ga0208158, IMG submission 184081) | Marine viral communities from the Subarctic Pacific Ocean - 8_ETSP_OMZ_AT15162 metaG (SPAdes) (version 2) | ecosystem: Environmental > Aquatic > Marine > Oceanic | place: Pacific Ocean | collected...
AGGCAATGGGTGGAAGCTTTAAAGAAGGAGCTATCTCTGGTGTTGGGGTTGGCTTTGCTGCCAAACCTGTAGTGGAGGCAATAGGTGGAACTGCTACGTATGCGTCAAATATTGAAAAGTTAAAAATAGCATTAAAAGGAATAACTAAAGACCAAGCAAGCTATGAAGCTGCATTAGCCGCTGCAAAAAAAGCAACTGATGATTATAACGTGCCTCAAGAAGTAGCGATAAAGGGAATGACAAGATTGAGTGCTGCTGTTTTAGGTGCTGGTGGAAATATTCATAACGCAACCGAAGCATTCTTAAATACAACAGTTGCAATTAAAGGTACGGCTGGTGGTGCAGAAGATGTTAAATCAGCGATAACTGCGATGGTGCAAATCTTCAGTAAGGGCAAGGTATCTGCCGAAGAACTTTCGGGCCAGTTGGGTGAAAGATTTCCAGCGGCAGTAACAAAGTTTGCTAAAGCAAATGATATTTCTACTCAGAAATTACAGAAAAATCTTAAAGATGGAACAGTCGGATTAGACATGTTAAGTAAGTTTATTGCAAGCTTAGGAGAGGAATATGAACCATTAGCAAGGAAGATTGCAGCTTCAAATGAGGAAGCAGGTGCAAGATCTAGCATTGCAATGAATAGGTTGAAAATTGCAGTTGGAACTAGTTTGAAAGATGTTGGGGCAGAGTTTCAAATTATAGGAGCGGAATTATTGATAGAGCTAATTCCTGCATTAGAAAAAGTGGCTGAAATTGCTGCATGGGCATTTGGCGGTTTGTCGAGTGTTTTGAAGCCTATTGCAGGCCAACTGGACAGAATCATGGAAGCAGTAATTTTGTTAGCTGGAGGTACTGGATTTGTTGCATTAGGCAACTCAATTGCGTTCTTAGTTAGCGGTGCGGCTCTTCCTTTGTTTATTAAAACTCTTGGGAGAGTACGAGTGGCGATGAGGGCATTAAGACTGGAACAGATGCTAAATCCTCTCTTTGCCGTTGGAGTTGCAGGGGCGGCAATAGCTGTGAAAATTCATAAAGATAGTGTGGCTCTTGATGAGTTTGTTAAAGATCTTCGAGATGGAGTGATTTCTGTAGAAGAGGCCACCGTTAAACTTCAAAAAATGGATCAAGTTTTGGAGGAAGGTATTGGAAACTTTGATCCACAAATAGTCGCATGGGAGAAAATATTTGGCCCAATTGGAAGTGAAGAAGAATTGCTAAAGATAAGAGAGAGAATTGCGACAATACTTAAAGACTTAAAGGATATAGAGAAAGGAGTAAAGATCGAATTTGAGCCTCCAACAAAACCAGATGACCCTGATGGAGACAGTTCACCATTGCAGAGCTGGGCGGATGATGCTTTTAAATTTAAAGAGCAAGTAGAAAATGTTGTAGTTAGTGCGTTTAAAGGAATGGAAGATGCACTCGTTAAATTCGCTCAAACAGGAAAACTTGAATTTAAATCTTTAGCTCAATCTATTCTTGCTGATATGCTCAGAATCATGATAAGGGCAGCAATTATAAAACCTTTAATGCAATCACTGGGACTAGATATTGAATTTGCAAAAGGTGGTGTTATAGCTAATAACAATATTGTTCCCTATAGAAAAGGTGGTGTTGTAGGCGCACCAACAATGTTCAGATATGGTGGGTCGAAATTAGGGATCATGGGTGAAGCTGGCCCTGAAGCAATAATGCCTCTTAAGCGTGGCCCAAGCGGAAAACTTGGCGTTGAAATGACTGGTAGTAGAGGTGCTGGTAGAGCCACAACTGTGAATTACACAGGCCCAACATTGAATTTTAATGGTGATGAATATGTTCCTAAATCTGCTGTAGGTGGCATCATTAGTTCAGCGGCATCTCAAGGTGCAAGTATGGGAGAGACAAGAACAATGAGATCATTGCAAAATAATCGTTCTACCAGATCAAGGATTGGTATCTAATGTCAACTTTAGTTCCTATATGTGTCTTTATGGATCTTTATGATCCTAAACAACCAAGATCTTTAGGGCCAGAACATAGGTTTCAGAACTCAGAACCAACTATTGCTGGTATCTCGTACCAAAATCCTTCTAGTGATTATTTTGGGCAAGGTGTTTATAAGTATTTAAGTTTTCTTTATTCAGGGGCAACACAAACAAAAAGTGGAGATAATCTTGAAGCTTCTTTGCTGTTGGCAAACACAAGTACATTTAGAGATGGGAATACAAGTCCCAATAAGTTATCTATGAGTTATGCCCATGAGGCTGTTAGTAAAGGTTGGAATGTTCATATTCATATTTGCAAAATGAATACGTCATTTACGTCTGTTGAAGATACGCTCTCGACTGATAGTTGGTCGGTAACTTCAATGGGATACAATGTTTCAAATATAGAAATAATGCTTTCTACAGGTGTAGATGCTGTTGGGGCTAATATTGGTAGATTTTTAACAAGTTCATTAGTTGGTCATCTGCCTGTAACAGGAACTATAAGAGCAAGATGAAAACTGAATTGCTTTTGGGTTTGCCTTATCGTTTAGGGTCAAATCCAGATCAACATAAAGCTGCTGATTGTGTCTCGTTAGCTGGACAAGTTATTAGAAATTATGGAATAGATTTCCCTACTCAAGAACGTGCTTGGTATAGGCGTTTAAGAAAAAAAGACTATAAAGTGTTTTCTGATGAATTAAAAAAGTGGGGAAGAGAGACAACAACCGCTAATATTGGTGTTGTAGCTCTGTGCAAAGCAGAAAAAGGCTATGGTATGGCTGTCTATTGGAAAAACGGTTGGCTATCATTCGTAAAAAAGACGGTTCAATGGAGTCCTCTAACCTCTTTGGACGTTATCGAACTTTATTACCCTACGAAGTAGAGCTATGTAATGCTCTTGGAATAACTGATAAAGAATATTTAGAGTTTGTAGATTTAACTTTTCAATATCACCAAGACTCAAGAAAGGGTTATGAATTAATTCCAGATGTTAGATGTGATCCAGTAAGCCTATTCTTGATGGCTGTTAATGCAGGCTTTTGGACAAAGGTAGCGATTACTGTTGCTATTGCTGCTGTTACTTATCTTCTTTCTGACAAAGATAGAGGTAAAGAAGCTCCTAATTTAAGTGTAGGAGGGGTTCAAGGTAGAAGTAGATTTAATCCTGTAAGTGGATTTGAAGCTCAACAAGATTTAGCTGTTTTAGGTTCTTTTATTCCTTTAGTTTATGCAAGGTTAGGAGTAAGAGTCTCAAGCCAGTTGATTTGGTCGCAAATCCGTTCAACACAGTATGGTCAAGAAATTAATGCTATATGTTTGTTTTCTCAAGGTGAACTAGGTAGCAAACCAGCTTTTAATACTTTTGCAGTAGGTGAAGCATTTTTAGATAACTTTCCACCATCAAAGTTAAGACTTTATTTTACTAAAGGTGGTCGTGCTAATACAAAAACTAGTACTACTACACAGCAAGAATTTCTTAATGAATCAAACCGTTTAAACAATTCTGATTGGTATGAAGAATATACAAAGGCTGCTAATACTAATAATTACGCTGCACGAGGTCTTAGAGAGTATGACGATAATGATCCTTTTATGGTCAAGCTTTTAAAAGATTATCCTACTGTTGATAGTAAATTTGAATGGAAACCAAGTTTTTCAAGTGTAAAAACTCCTTTTTCTAATAGTACCTTTGGACTTTATGCTCCAGTGTCTAATGGTAATGCTTATAAAATTCCTTGGGAATTATTGTTATTTCAAAAAGATATGGAGAGTACACCCAGAAGGGATCAGCGTGAAAAACGGAAAAAAATGATTCATTTTTTCCCAAGATATGTTGCGTTACAAGATATTGCTTACCACTCTGAGTCTGATCCTGAGATAAGGCTAGCACATCGAGAAGTATTACCTGGTCATGATTTTGATGTAATTATTGAGAAACAAGAGAATGAAGAAGCTTGGATAAAAGATACAGAAGATATAGATCCAGATCGTACAAAAAGATGGGATAAATTTTCTCCGTGGGGGAGTGGAGATGCAAAAGCTGTTGCTGATACAACAAGAGAAAATTCCGATAGGACTATGGCTTTAGGTGAGCAATACATGGTTGGCTCGGCTTTGGCAACGGTTTATCTAGAAACTGATGGAAATGTTTGGAGTCCTTATCCTTGGTTTGATGAAAATGGAAATCCTCAATACACAGGGAAAGCATACAAGATGAAAGTTGATGAAGGTGGATGGATGAGTTTTGCTGGGATAACCGATGCACAAATGCCTTATGAGTCTTTAGTCCTTCAGAAATGTGCTATTGGTTCATTCTCGAATACTAGAGAATGTGATGTAACTGAAATAGGAATTAAAAGTACGGTTTGGAGAAAAATTAATGGGATACAAAATCTAAATGAATGTCCTAGTCGACAAAGAATTGTTAGTTATGAAGGTGATAATGGTAATATTCAATTAGGTTCTGTAAATAAGTTTGTTAATCGTTTAAGTTTTTTTAAATTACAAGCAAAAATATTAGATACTGATACTCCTTGGAAGGATTTATGTAACAAGGTTTTTTGTGTAAAAGGCTCCACAAATCAACCTCAATATAATTCACTAAATGTAAAACATAAAAATCGAAAAACTCTTGAATATCGTTTTTTGCCTGTAGCTGGTAATGTCGTTTTAAATGATTTAGCAGATAGACAAGTTTATCTTTTAAATTATGCTTCTGCTCTTCATACTCAGCCATTTGAATTATCGGATGGCATAAGAGACAATGCTGCAACAGGTGTACTTTATTTTCATGGTTATCTTGAAAATTTGCCAACTAGTATAGCCGTAGGAAATGGGTTTACTAATAATATTGAATGGGTAAGAGGTGGTTTAGGTGCTGGTTATGATTCAGAAGGCAATCCTACTAATCCTGGTGAAGGTGTTTCAAGTTTTGGGCCACTTGAACAGGGTGAAGATAATTGGCAAGCTTTAGATTTTTCTTATCTAGATAGAGATTTTGAACCAGAAATAATTACAACTGCTCTGAACAGAGCTAGAAATAATGGAAATGGTGTTCCTTGGAATAAAGGAGGTTCAAATTCAGAGGTAAATGATTATGTCTACTGGGGAACTGGGCCAGGTACTGATCCTGATGGGGCAAATTACGGCAACTGGGGAAGATCAGGTTTTGCAAGTCCTAGCATAAGAAATTTTAAAGGTACTCCGTCAACCGGCGGTAATTCATATTTTAGTCGTTATCACGGTGTTGAATTAGTAGCAACATGGACTGGAGGGGGGATTTGGGGGATAAATTTTTGGCGTTGGGACTATTATTTTGGCGACACGATAATTCCTCACGCTTCTCTCGCTTCAATAGACGCTCTTGGAACTGAAAACAGCGCAAATACAGAAAATGTTGAGAAGTGGACACAGGCAATAGAAGAACAAGATGGGAGAGGAAATCGTACAGGTAGATTTCATCGTTTTAGAGTTGCTAGAAATCCAGAAGCTAATAATGGTGGTTTGGATTGGAGATTTAGTAACGTAACGGATGGCATAAAAACTCAGCATTATGGAATTGAAGTTCAAGTACAAGATTCAAATGCACCTGTCCCTGTCGTCACCAATCACGCTACTGTTCCTTATGGAACAAATACAGAGACTAACAGAGCCGTTACTGGAACTGGATTTAGGATCGAAATGTCTACTAAATCATGGGTAGATGCAAATGGTAATACTCAGGCTTATAGAACTTTTGCTACACAACCTGGTCATGCAGGCGTTGGGTATTACACAGGTGATCAAGTTCAAATGGTTGCTCCGTCTCTTGAAGGCACATATGTATTTACTGTAATAGCAGGAACACCAAGAGTAGATCCTGATCAGGAGTATGACGAGGGCAAATTTGATAGTATTAGTGATGAACACAATACTTATTTTTATGATCAAAGAGATATAAATCCTAATAATGCTATAGCTGATTATTTTATGTTTGACGCAGAAGATTCTAGTCATAGCAATAATCCTGAACATGAGATAGTTCATATCAATGAAATAATTCATGAAGGGGACACCAGTGCAGAGGCACGAATTAATTATGAAAAACTTGCAATGGCAGGCTTAAGAATTGGTGCTAGTCAAAATTTGAAGCAGCTCGCTTCTCTTTCTTGTTTTATACAAGAAGGAATTAAAGTTCAAAGGTTAATTGATGATAATGGAAACTATAGAACTATTAATGTTGATACAGGTAAAAGCAATTTGTTTGCGTCAACGGACAATATTGTTGAAATAGTTTATGACTTATTAACTAATACTGATTATGGTGCTGGTGATATTGCGGGTATAAAAGCAGTTAATACTACACACATGCAGTCAGGAGCTAAATATTGTTTAAAAAATCAATTTAAATGGAACGGTATTATTGATAAAGAGATAAATTTAAGAGAATTTATATTTGAAAATGCTGGTTATTGTTTCTTAGATTTTTGTATTGTTGGTGGGCAATTTAGTTTAAGGCCAGGTGTTCCTACTGATGGTAATGGTCGGATAAGATATAACATCACCAGGACCGAGATGGAGAGTGAAGTTAAAGCATTATTTACTGATGGAAATATGAAAGATATACAAGTTACTTTTTTAACTCCAGAAGAAAGAAAAATGTTTAAAGCAACTGTTATTTATAGGCAAGATAGAAAAGATGGTTTTCCTGAAACTAAGGCAAAAACTTTTGCTTATAGAAAACCAGAAGAATATGCAGAGCCAAATGATCCAAGAACAGCACAATTTATAAATGATGTAGAAAAATTACCTGAAGAAGTATTCGACATGAGTGGATGGTGTACACATGAAAGTCATGCAAAGAAATTTGCTGCTCATGTATTAGTTACAAGAAAAGAAGTCGATCATGGCCTAAGTTTTGAAACTACTCCTGAATCAGTTTTGGGGTTGGTCGCTGGTGATTACATACGAATAATGACTGAGACGACACATACAACTCGATTTAACAATGGAAGTGTTGATGGAGAAGGGAATATTGTTAGTCGAGATCCAAACGGAATCAGTGGTAATAAAACTGTTTATTATTGGACTCCAGGAAAAGAAGGTGGTGTTCATAAAGAATCCTTTGTTTTTGCTGGGGATGGAAAAGCTCCAGATATTTTAAGAGGTACTTTATTTACAGTTCTTGATGATACACTGGATGATCGTTTGTATAAGATTGAATCAATCACTCATGGAGAGGAAGGTTTTATAAAAATCGGAGCAAGTCATGTTCCATTTGATGATGATGGCTATATGAGTGTTTTGCGGTACACCAATCCTGATGCTGCAATTGGTTCTGATGATTACAATGAATATAAAATTCGTTTTCCTGACGTGAATCAACTCTAATGGCAACAGAACAACAATTTCCTATTGATCTTCCTGCTCCTTCAACTAGAAGTTATTCTCCTGGTGAATTTTCTCAACAAGAATTTCAAGCTCTAAATGGAGTAAAAACTGTTATTAGATATGGCAAACGTAGATATAATTCGACCTTAACATTGTCATATAATAATATTTCTGATGATTTAGCAGGGCATATAATATCCAACTATGTCGCTGTGATGTCTGTTTACGATTACGTTAAATTTGAAAATAGTAGGGCTATGGACGGAATAGAGGATACACAAGGAGGATCGGGATTCGCTTTGAGGAAATACATGAAAGAAGCACCTGATTTTTCTACTCAAAGATGGAGGTATAATGGTCCTCCAACTGTGACAAGTGTCTATCCTGGATTTAGCAATGTTGAATGTAAATTTGTTGGTTGTCTCGATTCGCCTTAGAATATAATGACTGTTTAACTTAAGTATTGTCGTGGGCTACTATTCAGGCGGTGATGGAACGATGAAAGTGGGTGGTACCACTGTTTTAACCGTGACCACATGGAGTTTTACCGCATCACAAGAAACCTTAGACATCACTACATTAGGTGATCGTGATAGGAAACTAACAGGTGGAACTCGCAGTATTTCTGGGTCTGCTTCAGTCTCTTGGTATAGCGATAGTACAAACGCAGCAGGAAACACTGTGGCAGCTACTTTGTTAGGTAAATTAGTTAAATCAGGTACAGACGCTGCAAATGCTTCAGACGAAGTAGCCCTTACTTTAGGAATCAAAGATCATGCTGCTGCTGATAAAGTCATAGAAATGACTGTAGTGCTGACCAGTATTGCGATGACAAGTAGCCAAGGAGAAGTACTTTCTGCCGAAGTTTCATTTGAAGCAACTGGTGCGCCTACTACGTTTACTCTTGATACTCCTTAAATAAATGCCCACCTATTTAGGTAGTGGAGGGTTCGTTGAACTCAAAAGAACTTCAATGGAGCAGAGTCTTACTGCTTCATTAGTTCCTGGTGATGTAAGTACGTCAAGGAAAAGATTTTCTGTTGATGGTGTAAAAGGAAATATTATTACTGGTGATCGACTTTCAATATCAAGAATAGATGGAACTTCTGCAAATTTAGAATTAGTTTCTGGTCATAATGCAAGAGATGGTAGTTGGTTTGCTCATGTTGACGATATAGGAGGATTGCGGCTTTATAACACTTTTGCACTTGCTGTTGGAGGTACAAAAGCTACTGCTATAGCTTTAGTAACTCCTTCTAGCAATCAAGAAATCTCAATAGTTTCAAGAAATAACAATTATAGGCCTTTAGCACGAATTGAAGAATATGAGTTCACCACACAAAGAGATCAAATAGAGATTAGTCAGTTAGGCGATGTTTTTAAAAGGCAATATGACAATGGAATGATTCAAGGGCAAGGATCAATGACTTGCTTTTGGGAACACAGGTATGTTACTTCTGACCCTGATTATTCTGCCGATCAAGAATTTTCTTCTTATTTAGCACGTTTGATTTTACGAGTTCAACAAGGTACTGATTTTGTTGGTCGATTTTTTCTTTATAGAGAATCTGCTTCTTCTGTAAATAATGCTTGGTATGAATGTACGGCACAAATAACAAGTTGTAGTATCTCAATTCCTAATGTTGGAATAATAAAAACTCAAATAGAGTTTATTACTAATGGCAAGTTTGATCTTAAAGTGGGTACAACTCCTGGTTATATCTTACAAGAATCAACGGATTACATATTGCAGGAAGATGGGAGTAAGCTCTTCTTAGAAGATGATGCGACATAATAGATAAAAGGTATAAACTGTCCCTAAAGACCGAGAGTTAAATGGCTGATCTTCAAATAAGTCAACTGCCTGCTTTAGCGGAGGCAGATTTAGCGGCTGGAGATGAATTGGCTGTCGTAGATGGCAGCGCATCGGAAACCAAACGAATTACAGCAAAAGCTTTAGTTGAAAAAGGTGTTGCTTTAATTGATGCTGGTAGCATTCCAGGCTCAGCACTTTCGACTTTAGGGGTAAATACGGTAGTAACGGCAAGTATTACTAATTTAAACGTCACAGCAGCAAAGATTGCAAACGCAACAATAACAGCGACTCAAATAGCGGATGCAACAATAACTGGAGCAAAATTAGTTGACGATACTGTTACTGCAACACAGATAGCTGCTAATGCGATAGGTGCGTCTGAGCTAGCTGATGACGCTGTTGATAGTGCTGCTATAGCTGCAAACGCAGTAACAACTGTCAAAATTGCAGATGCAAATGTTACTTATGCAAAGTTAAGTCTTAGTGATGGAGATATTGCAGGAGCAAAAATTGCAACAGGTGGGATTACAGCATTACAAATAGCAGCAAATGCTGTTGGTGCTAGTGAGCTCGCAGACAATGCCGTAGATACAGCAGCCATAGCAAATTTAGCTGTTACGTCTGGAAAGTTAGCAGCTAATTCTATCACCGTAGATAAGATTACTGATGGTGTTATTACAGGTGCAAAACTAGTAACTGGAACAATTACAGCTACTCAAATAGCGGCAAATGCTGTTACTGCCTCTGAGTTGGCTAATGATGCTGTCGATACAAATGCAATTCTTGATGATGCTGTAACTGCTGCAAAACTTGCGGCTGGTGCTGTGGATACAACAGCGTTAGGCACAGCGGCTGTTACAGGAGCAAAAATTGCAAATACAACAATCACAGCAGCGAACATTGTAGCTGGCACGATTACATCTGCTGAACTTGCAGCCGATTCTGTAGGTGCTAGTGAAATAGCTGCTAACGCTGTTGGTGCTAGTGAACTTGCAGACGATGCAGTTGACACGAATGCAATAGCAAATAGTGCTGTTACAGGTGACAAAATTGCAAATACAACTATTACTTATGCAAAGTTAAGTCTTAGTGATGGGGATATACCTGCTGCCAAGATTGTTGCTAATTCATTAACTGCTGGTCAGATAGCTGCAAATGCTATAGGAGCTAGTGAATTGGCTGATAATGCAGTTGATACTGCTGCTATTGCTGATGATGCAGTTACTGGAGCCAAAATTGCAGCAACAACTATTACTGGAGCAAATATTGCAGCAACAACAATTGCAGCAGGAAATATTGTTGCAAATACTATTACTGCTTCAGAAATAGCTGCTAATGCAATTGGTTCAAGCGAATTGGCGGATAATGCTGTTGATACTGCTGCCATTGCAAACGCAGCAATAACTAACGATAAAATTGCAAATACAACTGTTGCTTATGCCAAATTAAATTTATCGGATGGAGATATAGCAGGGGCAAAAATAACAAGTAATTCGATTACAGCTACTCAAATAGCTGCTGATGCAGTAGGGGCTAGTGAACTTGCAAATAATGCTGTTGACACCAATGCTTTAGCAGATGATGCGGTTACTGGAGCAAAGATCGCAGCGGCAACAATTGAAGGAGCAAATATTGTTACTGGCACAATTACTGCAACTCAATTAGCTGCTGATTCTGTAGGGGCAAGTGAAATAGCAGCAAATGCAGTTGGTGCTTCAGAACTAGCAGATGATGCTGTCGATACAGCAGCTATAGCGAATTTGGCTGTCACAGCAGCAAAGATAGCTAATACAACTATTACGGCAGCAAAATTAAATTTATCTGCTGGAGATATTGATGGAACAAAAATTGCAGCTAATTCACTTACAGCTAGTCAAATTGCTGCAAATGCAATAACAGCTAGTGAGTTAGCTGATGATGCAGTTGATACAGCCGCTATAGCTAACAACGCTGTCACAGCAGCAAAGATAGCCACTAATGCGGTTACTGCGACAGAACTTGCAGACAATGCCGTAGATACTGCTGCTATTGCAGATGGTGCGGTTACTGCTGTTAAAATTTCAGGCACATTAAATACTGCAACTATTGCTGATAGTGCGATAACAACAGCAAAAATTGCTGATGATGCAGTAACTAGTGCGAAGCTTGGAGCCAATGCTGTTGATGCTGCCGCTTTGGCTAATGACGCTGTAGATTCAACAGCGATTTTGGATGGAGCAGTATTAGAAGCAAAGATTGGAACAGGTGCAGTAACAAATGCAAAAATAGGAGCAAATGCTGTAACAGCAGCAAAGATTACTGACGGCACAATTACAGCGGCAAAATTAGCCACCGCAAATATCGACAGATCATTAAATGTAGCTTCCGGAAATTTAGGAATAAATAATGTTATTTCTGCTGGAATTCGCTCAGGGATCACCTATAACGCTCAGGGCTTAATAACCTCTACAACTGCACTGGTAGCAAGCGATTTGCCTGTTGCAACTGCTACTGCGGTTGGTGGTGTTTCTATCGTTAGTACAGGTGGGCTGACAGTAACAGGAGCGGGTGCATTATCTATTGCAACAACAACAACTGCAAGCACAGGAACAAAAGTCACTTTTAACAACTTTGGTCAGGTAACTAGTACTGCAACTCTTGCTGCTAGTGACTTGCCTGTTGCGACTGCTAGTGCTGTTGGTGGAGTTTCTGTTCCTACAGGTGGTCCTCTTTCGGTCGATGGAAACGGTGCAATTACCGTTGCTAATTCAGGGGTAACAGCAGGTGTTGGTACAAAAGTAACAGTTGACGCAAAAGGTCGAGTAACCAATCTTGCAACTCTTGCAGACAGTGATCTTCCTAATCACAGTGCAGCTTTAATAACTTCTGGAAGTATTCCAACAGCAAGGATTGCTAATGATGCAATTACTGGAACAAAACTTGCAAATGCCTCAACAACTATATTTGGATCTGTCGCCCAGACAGGGTTCCCGACATCCGATTTCACAGGGCAGTTTTTCTTCGATTCTGTTTCTGAAGATTTATACATATATGATGGAAATGCCTATCAACCAGTAACAACTTTAACTAAAGGTTCGCTGGTCTTTGGTGGTACTTTTAACGCATCAACAAGTAAAGTTGCAAGTGTAACAACCGCAGGTGCAGCAGCGGGTCTAACAGTTGGATCTAATGTTCCAACTCCGACAACTAGTACGGATGGTTTGTACTTAGTAGTTGAGACTGCTGGTACTCCAAGTGCGCCAGCCCCAGTAGTTTCTCTCGCACCACCAGATTATATTTTAGGTGTTACAAATACATCAGGAAGTTCATGGGAAGAAATTGATTTATCTCAAACAGTAGCAGGGCAGGTCGCAAGCAATATTACTTTTACACCATATGGGCAAATTCAAAGTACAAATGTACAGGATGCTCTTGAAGAGTTAGAAACAGAAAAGTTAGCAAAAGCTGGTGGTACTGTCACTGGTCAAGTGTTATTAGGTAATACTGCAACGCTTGTTTTTGAAGGTTCTAGTACAGACGCATACCAGACTACTTTAGGAGTTGTTAACCCAACTACAGCAGACAAAACAATACTTTTACCTAATACTTCTGGAACTTTAATAACAACTAATGATTCAGGGACTATTTCATCAGCAATGATTGCAGATGGAGCCATTCTTAATGCAGATATAAATGCCGATGCTGCAATTGCATTTACAAAATTAGCTGATTTAACTTCTGCTCAGATACTCGTTGGTAATGCTTCTAATGAGCCAACATCAGTAGCAGTAACAGGAGATATAGCGATAACTAATGCAGGTGTTACTTCTATTGCCGCTGGAGTCATTGTTGATGCTGATATATCTGGATCGGCTGCGATAACAGGTAGCAAGATTGCTACTGGAACGACAAGTGCAGTTGGTGTTCTTCAGTTAACAAACGCAACAGATAGTACAAGTGCTACTACGGCTGCTACTCCTGCTGCTGTTAAGACAGCCAAAGATGCTGCTGATGCTGCTGCTGTAACTGCTAATGCTGCTTTACCAAAAGCAGGCGGCACTTTAACCGACAACTTAATTATCGATAATGCCAAAAGTGTCAGATTCTCTGAAGCTGATTCAAATGGCGCACATTATTTAGCACTAAAAGCCCCTGATTCTGTAACGGCTGATATTACTTTTACCTTGCCTGATGGTGATGGCAGTTCTGGGCAAAGATTACAAACAGATGGATCTGGAAATTTAAGTTGGGGTACTGACAATGCAACAGACCCCACCAAGTTGCCATTAGCAGGCGGCACAATGACTGGTGCTATTGCAATGGGTACAAGCAAGATCACTGGTCTTGGAGATCCAACAGCAGCGCAAGATGCAGCAACTAAAACTTATGTAGATGCAGCAAGTACAACAGGAAATGCAGCAACAGCAACAGCACTTGCAACAGCAAGAACAATAGGTGGAGTCAGCTTTGATGGAACTGCAAATATAGATTTGCCAGGTGTTAACGCTGCTGGCAACCAAAACACTACAGGAAACGCAGCCACAGCAACAAAGTTTGCTTCTGCGGTCACGATTGGTGGGGTTAGTTTTGATGGTTCAGCAAACATAACTCTGCCTGGTGTTAATGCTTCTGGTACTCAAGACACTTCAGGAACAGCAGCACTCGCAACCCAGTTCACAGTCACAGCAAACGACACGACAAATGAGACTGTTTATCCAGTTTTTGTAGATGCTGCAACAGGTTCTCAAGGTGCTGAAACAGATTCTGCTTTAACTTATAATCCTTCAACTGGAGCTTTAACTACAACAACATTTATTGGTGCGTTAACTGGAAATGTTTCTGGATCATCAGGTTCATGTACTGGAAACGCTGCTACTGCAACAGCTTTAGCGACTGCTAGAACGATTGGTGGGGTTAGCTTCGACGGTACAGCAGCAATAGATCTTCCTGGTGTAAACACTTCAGGAACGCAAGATACAAGTGGAACAGCAGCACTCGCAACACAATTTACAGTTACAGCGAATAATTCTACAAATGAAACTGTTTATCCTTTGTTCTCTGATGGAGCAACAGGTAGCCAAGGTGCGGAAACAGATACTGGGTTTACTTATAACCCCTCAACTGGTGCTTTAACTTCTACTTCTTTTGTTGGTGCTTTAACTGGGAATGTCACAGGTAACGCAAGTGGTTCATCAGGTTCTTGTACTGGTAATGCGGCGACAGCAACTGCATTAGCAACTGCAAGAGCCATTAACGGAGTTGATTTCGATGGTACTGGAGCCATAACAGTAACGGCTGCTGCTGGCACGTTGACTGGGACTGAATTAAAAAGCACTGTTGTTACTTCCAGCCTGACTTCAGTAGGAACTCTTGCGAGTTTGGCAGTTACAAATAACGCAACTATCGGCGGTAATGCAACGATCACTGGGGATTTGGTTGTAAATGGAACCACTACAACGGTTTCAAGCACCACCGTTGAGGTAGCTGACAAAAATATAGAAATTGGAAAAGTATCGAGTCCTAGTGATACAACCGCAGATGGAGGAGGTTTAACTCTTAAAGGTACAACAGATAAGACATGGAACTGGGTTAATTCAACAGATGCTTGGACATCTTCAGAACATATTCAAGTTGCTAGTGGTAAGACATTTATTGGAGATGGTTCAACGTTAACTGCATTAAACGCATCAAACATTGCCTCTGGGACTATTGCAGCAGCTAGGGTTCCAACTCTTAATCAAAACACAACGGGATCAGCAGCAACATTAACAACAGCAAGAACTATTAACGGGATAAGCTTTGACGGTTCTGCGGATATAACGGTTACTGCTGCTGCTGGAACACTTACAGGAACAGAATTAAAAAGCACAGTTGTTACATCAAGCTTGACTTCTGTTGGAACGTTAACTGGTTTAACAAGCACTGGAAATATTGATATTGATAGTGATTCAACAAAATTAAGGTTAGGGGCAGATCAAGACGCAGAACTATATCACACTGGAGCGCATGGATACTTAGTAAACAGTACAGGTAATTTTAATTTAAGAACTGGCGGCACTTTATGGATAGATAATGCAGCAGGTAACGAAACATACATAAAAGCTATTGAAAACGGAGCCGTAGAGTTATTTCACAATAATATTAAAACTTTTGCAACTGCCAGTCATGGCATAGAAGTTTTAGGCCCTGAAGGAGGCACTGCAAATGTTTATATGTATGCTGACGAAGGAGATGATAATGCAGATAAATGGGGATTAGAAGTAGATACAAGCGGTAATTTTAATATACGCAACTACTCAACAGGGTCTTGGGTTGACGGTTTAACTTTAGACGGCTCAAATAACGCCACGTTTGCTGGAACGGTATCAGACAGCAAAGGCAACCTGCGTTCTATACCTCAAAAAACTGGTTCAACAGGTACTGCTACTTATGAATTAGTTGCTGCTGATGCTGGCAAACATGTTTATCATGCGTCAACAGGAAGCATAACTGTACCACCAACGTCAGGAATCTTTAGTGCTGGAGATGCCATAACAATATTAAATGGACACGCCTCTGGTACGTTTCAAATCCTTCAAGGTACTGGTGTTACTATTTGGAACTCTGGCGATGGAACTTCAGGTACACGCACTGTAGGTGTAAAAGGAATGTGTACATTACTTTGTGTTGGGAGTAATGGGTACTACATTTCAGGTGCAGGGTTGACATAAATTTGTACCTACTAACTAACACACAACACGGAGATTAATTATGAGTCCTATTCAACAAATGCTTTTAGGTGGTGGTGCAGTTGCTACTAAAAAATATATTGAAGACGCTTTTTTGACGTATGTTTATGCAAATAATAATGGTACACAAACTACAAATTTTGATCTAACTGAAAGCGGTGGATTGTTATGGATAAAAAATAGGTCTGAGAGTAAAAATCATGTACTCAATGACACTGTTAGAGGAGCAACAAAAATGCTCATGACTAATGAAGATAAGGAAGAAGAAGTTTCTAGTGGAAGAATATCTGGTATTACATCTACTGGTTTTACTCTTGGTTCTGATAATGAGGTTAGAGATAGTAGCAGTAAATATGTGGCTTGGAATTTTGCAATAAAACCAGGCTTTTTCACCTGCCTGACCTACAGTGGAAATGATACTAATCGCCTAATTGCACATGACCTCGGAAGCGTTCCTGGGCTAATTATAGTTAAAAGAAGGGATGACGGTGGACATGATTGGAGGGTTTTATATCGAGGTAGTGATGGTATCGATACACTGAGGCTCAACAGAAGTAATACACCAATTCAATCATCTGCTTCATGGAACTCAACTTTACCTACAGCTACTCATTTTAGTTTAGGTAGTCACAGCGACGTTAATGATGTTAGTGGTACTTATGTAGCCTATTTATTCGCAGGGGGAGCGTCCGCAGCCGCGACTGCAAAGAGTGTTGATTTTGATGGTAATGATTATTTAAGTCTTGCAAGTAGTGCAGATCTTGCTCCTGGTACTGGTAATTTCACATGGGAAGCATGGATAAAGCCCGATGACTGGGATCAAACTTATATGCCTTTGTTTGTTAATGGTAGTGCTGGAGGATTATGGATAGGTAAATTAAGTAGTAATTTTGCTGTGCATGCTTATAACGGTAGTACTCAGTTAACTTATGGAACATTCCCTTCTATAGGAACATGGACTCATGTAGCAGTTACAAGGTCAGGAACAACTTTAAAATTGTTTTATAACGGTTTAGAGGTTAAAAGTGTAACAAGTTCTCAAGATTTTATAGCAGCCACAACATACATAGGAAACGATACAAGTACTAACTATTTTGATGGGAGGATTTCTAATGTTCGATTCGTAAAAGGAACAGCAGTTTATACCTCAACATTCATACCACCAACTGAGCCATTAACAAACATAACTAATACCAAGCTTTTATGTTGCAATGACTCATCTAATACAGGTTCAACTGTAACTCCTGGAACGATTACCGCTCATGGAGATCTAGCACCAAGCAAAGATAGTCCCTTCGATGACACCGCTGGTTTTGTCTTTGGAGAGAACGAAGACCAAGGAGTAATCAAGTGCGGTACTTATTTTGGAAATAGCAGTACCGATGGTCCTGAGGTTTATCTAGGTTGGGAGCCGCAATGGGTAATGATAAAAAATTTGGACACTGCAAAACCTTGGTGTATACATGACATGATGAGAGGGTTTTGGAATAATGGCACTTCTGACGATATAAGCAGTTTCGCTAATTTACAAAATGCCGACTTAGCTTTTGGAGTAGGAGAATTTACTTCCACAGGATTTAAACTAAGAACAACTGATAGTAATTGGAATAACGATGGTGATGAATACATCTATATTTGCATTAGACGGCCAGATGGATACGTTAGTAAGCTTCCCGAAGTTGGTACGGATATATTTAATGTTATTGCTGGAACGTCTGGAGATCCTACATTTAAAACTCAATTTGTAACTGATTTCATATCAGCAAGACCAGACGATTCAGCTTCTTCTTGGTGGACTTACTTCAGGCCTACAGGTACTAATTATCTAGCTTTTAACTCCAGTAGTGGCTCAGGTGCTGGTGGTGCTAGCAAAAGATTAGACTTTATGAACGGTTTTACTACAGGTGGTAGTACAAATGATACGGCTTGGGGTTGGAAACGCTACGCTGGGATGGATTTGGTTTGTTATTCAGGAAATTCAAATAATAGAGATATAAGGCATTCAATGGGAATTGCCCCGACGATGGTCTGGTTGAAAAATACAACAGGTAGTGAAGGGTGGGTCGTTGGTTCTTCTGAGTTAAGTAGTTGGGCTGAATATTTAACTTTAAATAATAATGATGGAGAATCTACAAATGCTGGATTATTTAATTCAAAAGCTCCAACTGCTACTCATTTTAGTTTAGGAACTCAAAACAGATCTAATGAGACTAATCAAGATTATATAGCCATACTCTTCGCCAGCGTTTCAGGAATTTCATCCGTGGGAAGCTACACAGGAAATGGACAAACTGGTAGTTCAGGAACCTTTGTTACAACAGGTTTTCAACCAAGACTTGTATGGGTAAAAAGATTTGATGGTCATGGTCAAGATTGGCCTATTTATGATTCACATAGAGGTTTTGATGCAGATACATTGTACTTAAATGAAAATAATGCTGCTGATGCTGTTTCAACTGCGGTGGAAGTTTCTTCTACTGGCTTTAGGTTGATAACTAACAATGCTAATACTAATAACAATACAGACGAATATATTTACTACGCCCATGCTTAGTGCTGGTCGAACAGGTTAGGGATAGACAGTAGGGTTATAATTTAAAGGCATATACACTTTATCTATGTCTACTATTTCTGAATTAGATGCTGCTGTTGAAGAATACAACGGTGTTGTTAGAAGACAGCAAGAAGCAAACAAAGCTGAACTTGAACCACTTACAGTAAAGATTCAACAGTTGCAAGGTCAAATTATTAACGAAGCTAGGGAAGCTGATCAGAATCCACATGTTTGTGATCCAAATGCTAATAACGGTGAGGCATCTCCTGAATGATAAAAATCATAACTTGGATTAATTTCGCTGCTTTCATTTTGGGAGTAGCGGGATTAGGTGGTGCATTTGTTTTTAGATCAAAAATTTTTGATGCAGTACTCGATGGCGTTAAAAAAGAACTTCCTTCTTTAGTTCAAGACGCAATACCAGAAATACCAAAAGTGCCATCATCAACTGGCTCTGTGCTTCCTTTCGGGAGATGATTCAATTCAAGTCGTTTAACGGCCTGACTTCTTTAGTGTTAGGCGGTGGATTAATCGCTACGAACTTTATGAGCCTTAACCTTTTGGCTCGTAAAGATTCTGGTATCCCTGATATAGCAAAGCTTTCTAGTACTCCTTACAGTTCAATTCAAATCAGGAGTGAAACCAAGCCTGATGGAGCAGAGGAGTGGATGTTTAATTCTAAGCAGCACGATCCAAAACTAGTTACAACAATAATTGATGATGAGAAGCCTACTTTTAGTGGCAAAATTAAAAAGAAATATGTTCATAAACAAGACGTAGCCCAGTTTGCAATCTATCCAAAAGGTTCAGACGGAAAACTTACAGCAGATCAAATTGCTTGCATTGAAAAAATGGCTCAGGGTAAATCAAATGGAATGATGATTGCTGACGCTGCTTCTGTTCAAGTAACACCTGCTATTGCTGGAATACCAATTATCGGGCCAGTATTGGCGGGGATTTTCTTTGGTCAATCTAGAAAACAGCTAGGAAGTGTTGCAGGTGACATTGCTGGGCAATGGAACGACTGCTAATATGTTTTTACGCTTATGAACTGTTTAACCTTTTGCGGTTGCACGTCATTGAAGCAGATGCGATTTTTTCACACCAGCTAAATAGACCACGAAGCTCTGCGTCAGTGGATACGGGTCAAGGTTTAGCTGACAATCGGTCACTTTAAAATCCTCTAACATTACTAGTATGTTAGGGGGTTTTATTGTATGGAAATAGAAGAAATTGGAATTAGGGAGATACCTGACGCTTCAATTAATACAACAATAGTTCGTACATCAAGTCCACAACTCCCTAGCAATATAGGTTTTCCGATTATTCAAATGCCTGGATGTGTAAGGGCTAGGACTTTAAAGAATAAGAATTTAGTGACTTCAGATCCTGCTGGGAATTTTTATGTATGCGACGGGAATGTCCCAACACTTGAAAGTATGACTGTTGACTGGGACGGGTTATCTGCTGTTGGGCCTGTAAAAGAAGATGAACCAGAAATAGTTCCACCTCTTCCGAAAATTAATTCAAAAGGGAATAAGAGAAAGGAAGTGAAAGAAGAGGATAGCAAAAATAACGAGGAGGGAGATACCGATATAGGTCA
>Ga0208158_1000277_pt1 | contig 19873 bp, 19 predicted proteins | sample 8_EtaG_FD_184081 | JGI IMG/M metagenome (GOLD analysis project Ga0208158, IMG submission 184081) | Marine viral communities from the Subarctic Pacific Ocean - 8_ETSP_OMZ_AT15162 metaG (SPAdes) (version 2) | ecosystem: Environmental > Aquatic > Marine > Oceanic | place: Pacific Ocean | collected...
AATCTAAATACGCAAGTTCTCTCTATATCATCATTAGTTGGAGAAGGAACATACTTAGGGCGTATTTTTGTCTTTCTTACATCAAAACCAACAATTGAAGTTCCACGAGGAACAATTACACCACCATGAATACTATTAAGTTTATAAAGTTCGTTATTTGGGTTATCTAAGTCAAAGTTAGTTGTTAAGTCAAATGGAGGGAAGTCATCAGATGTTGTTCCATTCCTTAATCTAAAATTATTTGATCCGTCTGGTATCCAACCTGGTCTATTATCTATTACATGATCGCCTGGATATAATAGTATAGTTGTCTTCGCAAATCTATCGTTATCTAATCCCTTCTGATATGAAAATCTTGACGATTCAACTAAAGCACGTTGAATAGTCTTAAAAGGACGAGTTAGAGAGTTACCCTGATTCTCAATACTATCAGTAGCATCCAAATCATTTGGGTTAACATAGAGAATGTTCCCTCTCGTAGACTTTAAAAAATTCTCTAATCTTGAAAGACCCATCTTACTCGCATTATAGTTCTTGTTATGGATTATTTAGCTTCACAAAAACCCTCTAGTTCTTTGACGGTCTTTGCAATTTTGTTCATAGCATCACGAATATCAGGTTCTTGACCCGAATGCATATTTAAATCATCATCCACAAATGTCCATCGCCATTGTTTCATTTCTTTGGAGTGCCACAGTCTGATATTAGGCATTAATCGATAGGTACTAGTTCAGGGTTCTCTAACTCCAACTCAAAAACCAAAGGGTTACATTCTTCTTCCATCAAATATGAATATGCCTTATATAGGTCTTCAATTTCCCATCTTCTATTCTCATCAGCTAATGTCACTATTTCCAAATCTTCTTTGGCAATTTCAGGCAATTCATCAAAAGTAAATGGAACATTCTGGATGAAATACATAAAGACGAGTTTCTCCCCATCATCACTGTCATACCAGCAGTAGCCTGTATGTATTAAGTATTTCATTTTCTTATCTATTTCCTCCGACCTATTTATTGTTTAATGTGGATTATAGAGACCCAAATAGTAAACAAATAAACAAATGGTGACAATTAAAAGGAAACCAATAAAATAAAGCATGATTAAGTAGGATCAACGTAAGATAAAGTGTCAACAGGTGCATGTTCACGAACGTAATTTAATACACTCATAAACTCTTCAGGAGTATCACACTCCACAGTTTTTTTATCCCCCTCATTAGAGTAAATGTGAACCGTTCTTCTCTGCGTGTCCACCACACAACGAGATAAATATTCTTCAGACATAGAGTGATCACTCATTTATCTTGTCATCATAGTAGATCATGGAGGATTTGTCAATGGCATCAGAATTAAATCAATACGCAATATATGACTGTAATATTTTAAGGATTAACCTAAATGAAATGGTTCAGAGAAGAGCATCCTCTCAAGGAAAAGAACTAACTGACGAACAAATAGATGATATAGCAGTAGTTTTACGTCGCAAAATAGACTGGGAACCAATCTTTAGTCAGATTGATACGTATCTTTAGAAGTATTAAACCAGAAAGAAAGAGCATAACGATCTGCTCCCACCACCCTAGTAACATGATGCTTATGCTGAGAATTAGAAAATATCAATAACTTACCTACCTTTGGTTGTACCTCAAACTCTTTAAATCCAGTATAACCTCCTTCAAAATCATCATTCAAATAAAGAAGTGCTGCAAACAAATCATAGATACCATCTTTAGCAGAACTATCATAATGTGGTTTCATAAAAGTTCCTGGAGTCCATTTTATAACTCCCACATAATCTGGGTTAGCTCTGTCATCAAATAATTTACATATTCTAGTTACTCTATTGACTACACTAGTATAAAAGTCATCAGTTTCTCCCTTCATATCAATAAAGTCTGCATGACCTTGATACTGAGCAGAATCTAACATCTCATCCTGCCTTGCATAATGAGCAGCATAATCATAATCATCTTCCTGTGGTTCACTAGGAGGAACAGTGTCTTCCTGATGACCCACAGCAATCATATCAGCACGATCTATAAGTTTCTTACATTCACTAGGAGAGATAAAATTCTCCTCAATATAAATGATTTTCTTCACATAGTTATGGTATTAGGTGGACCTGAGAAAGCAGGGTCATCATATCGTGGATTTGCTACACCAGGCTTATAATTTGGATCAGGATAGTCAAAACAATCCTTACCTTCATACTCAGTTATAAGTGGATTAATATCCTTTCTCTCTCCATACACATGGTAGAAACAATCTATTGGCAAACCACCATTAGATTGAAGATATATCTTTTGATCATCCCACCTCTTCACAATAATATCTTGATGTGCTCCTACTGGTTGTAATTGAACAGTAATACTCTCAACATGAACCAAATTTTTCCAATAATAAGGTAGAAAAATTTCCTTACCTCTTCTCAATCTACCTCTATGATAAACTCCAACTTCTGGTCCCTCAATACAAGCATATCTTAAACGATGTCCTTCACCTTTAGTTGGGTGTTGAATATCAAAAGGTTTTGGTTTACCATCAGATTCAGAAAATCTTGCTGACATGGTTTTACCACCAGTTCCTACAGCAAAATAAGCTTCACCTTGAGCATCTACCCAAACAGTTCCACCATTAATATCAAGAGGTCTAGGTGAACCATTTATTCTACATCCAAATGTACTAAAAGAGGTAATGTCAAGAGCAGCTGCAGTACCATTATCACCCTCTATATGAGTATTTCCTTTCACAAACAATGATCTATTTGCAGGCTCACAATCTTCATCAGCATTAGTAGTTCTTGCTACCATTAAAGTAGCAAGATTCTCATCAAAAGCACCCATAGTTGCTCCTGAAGCACTCATTCCTGCCTCTTTATTAGGAGCACCAATAACAACTGGACCTTCCATCATTGCTGATCCATTAATTCTAGTATCACCCTCTTTAATTGGAGGACATATTCCTGTTCCTACTCTTAATTGTCCACCAACAATTAAATCATCAAGTCCTGTCGCCATTTTTCTAAACCCCCTTAAGTAGCTGTAGTTGCAACTTGATTGTTCTTAAGACAATCTTTCTGACCATTACATTTAGAATCTTTCACAGATGATGCATCAGTTACTCCTTTAATTAGAGAAGCATATACATGCATACAACAATTAGCTGCTACCTCAATTGTGCCAGTAGAAGTGATTTTTGTCAACTTTTTAGAATCTAAAATAATCTTCTTAGTTTCATGAACAGTAAAAGTTTCTGTAGCAGTGCATTTAATATGACCTTTGGCACCACCTTCCCCAACAGCAATCAATTCTATATCAGTTCCCTGTAATCTAATCTTACCATTCGTAGCAGTAATACAAATATTACCATTCACTGCACCTATAGTAATAGTATCTTGAGGTTCAGTATTATCCTCACCTGCTAAGAGATTAAAATTACCAGGACTAGTAGATGTTGTCCACCCTTTTCGTTGTCCATCAATATCTAAAGAAAGTTGATGACGACCATCAGGAGTATTAAGCATCACACCTGCAGTGACATCACCCTTCTTATGAATATGCCCAAACTTAATAGAACCTTTGTCAGTTCCATATCTTACAGCACTATAATTTTGTTTTGCTGTAACAGTAGGATTTGGATCATTACCAAAGGACATCATCTCCTGTGGACTAATAATCCCATCTCCGTCTTTATCTTGTGTTTTTTTGGGAAGTCTTGTAAGGACTTGATTGGTTGCGGTTCCTGCTTTTGCCATTATTTTATACTAAATTGTTAGGGGTTCCTGGAATATCAAGTTTTGGATCATTACTTGAAACATCACTACCTTGTCTAAGGATTGCAGATGGAGGTGTAGTAACTGTAGCATCGATACTCTCTTGCATTGTATTGTATATTTGAACCAATTTACCAGGAGTTTCATACCATCCAGCATATTTAATACCATTCTTATAGAAGACGGCACCATAGTAAGGTTTACCATCATAGAATCCTGTCCTCTTCAATCCAACTAAATCAGTTACCTGTAATAATTTATCCTTATTAGGAACACCCAAAGGATCTCTAACTATATTAAATCTAGGAACAAATTGAGCACCAGCACCAGTTAATGATCTAACCCTAATCTCAGGCCAAGAAGTATATCCATTCATAGAACCATCCGAAGTCATAGAACCATCCGAAGGAAGTTCAACACCCTCTAATACACCGAAAGGTCCACATGTAGGTGGGAAACATCTTTCTTCACCTGTTTCAGTATTTTTAATACATACCAAATCCTTAGAGCAATCATAATTAATACCAGGATCAATAACAGCAAGTTCTGTCAGTTCTAAATTAATAGGATAAGAAGGAGCAGGATCTCCAGGTTCAACAGGAGGAGTCCATCCATTTCCTGGATCATTAACCTCAACTGCAGTAACAATACCAACCCCAGTTATTTTCTTAGGACAAGGAGGTGGAACGAGAACTGCAGAAACACCAATTGGATTCACTGTCCAAGGTTTGCCTTGTGCTTTTCCTGTTCTTGGATCAACCTTTGTTACATCAGTTTTCTTCGTAATCTTTACTGCAGCAACAGCAGGGTTGGAAGAAAAAGGAGCATTGAAATCTAAATTCATCAAAGTCAATTCTATCGATCTCTTTCCTTTAGGTGCATTAAAAGTATGACTCTGAAGACCTTTACTTACTACTGCCTTTGCAATTTCAACCCCATCTAATTTAACAACCAATTCATCGTCAGCTTGTGTTTGTATATCATATGTCCCTGTCTCAGGAAAATCAACATTATTCCAAGTCATAGTCCAAGTAGCACCATTATGAGTTTCTCTATAACTTTCATCAGTCGTCCAAGTAGGAGTAATATATGCCCCTAAATGTCCTGATGCATAAGTTGATAGTGATGGTCCAGTATAAGTAACTCCATCTTTTGCAGATCCACTAACAAGTCCTTCACCATATACTGTAGCATCAGTCCTTTTTGTTGCTTCAACCATAAACTTACATCTAGATCCTACTATATCATAGAATTTTCCACCAGAAGCAGAACATATTAAATCATTATAATCATTATCACCAGCATCCTCCATTCCAAGAACTGCTTCACCTAAAGTTTTTAATTTTTCTCTTCCTTGAGCAGAATTAACTCTAACGGTATAAACCTTTCCTACTTCTACTTGCTTAGTAACATTCTCTTTAAGTTGTGCTCCTTTATATGTCTTTCCTATATCAAAAAGGCCATCTATAGCAATAGAATTTGCATAATCAGCACCTGTGCTTATTTTAAAATTAACCTCAACATTAGTAACACCTTTAACTAATGATTGTGTCTGAGTTTGTTTAGCAGCCCAATCTGCAGTGCTAAAGATCTTTTTATCAATTGTTGTCCAATTAAATTGTTTATCATTCTCTACTTCGACTGATATTTCATGATCTCCACCTTCCAAGTACTTCTTCACTGTAGGAGGTGACATATCATTAGATGGACTTATATTATTATTTGCATTAGGTCCAAGAATTTCTTCACCATCAATTAAAATCTTACCTCGATTATCTACACTTCCCTTTAAACCATAAAATCCAGAATAAGGGAGACTAACCTTCCATGTATTTTTATATACCGTTCCAGCACCATCAGTCCCTTTAAACCCTAATGGAGCAATAGGAGAAACAGCATACCTATTCATAAATTTCTTCCACATATCTGCTCTTACTGGATACCAATTAAGATTAGCATTAGGAAATCTTGTAGACCAAATAGGATTGTTAGGACATCTACCTTCTTGTTGTGGAGGTATTTCTTGAGGAATAGATGGCATAGGAGCATCAATTGTCATTGCCACACCCATTGGATTCTGATTCCAAGACTTAGCAGAAATAACTTCCACATCATCTATAATAAAAGCAGATTTAATATCCAATGCAAGAGCCATTGGATTTCCTTTTGCCAATGCTTTACCTGGAATCTGTTCCAATTCTGCTTTTAAAGTATAAGAACCTTCTCTAAAATACTGTGTATCAATAGATTTTCCTGTGCCAGTAGATCCATCTCCACGAACTTTAAATCCTAATTTTTTTATAACAATATCTTCTCTTCCAGGATGACTAAAAGTAAGAGTTACATTATCATCAACCATTGTCTGAATAACATAATTACCATCAGAGGCAAAGTTAAGATTATTCCAAATAATCTCATGGGTTCCTGCAAAATCATTACTAGAAGCATTAGGATAATCTGGAAGACCTTTTATTTTATAATCAACAGTTTCAACTGAAGCAATTGGAGTAACACCTGTAATCCTAAGATTTCCATTTTCATCATAACCACTACTAATATCATCATCATAACCAATCGTTGTTTTATCAGAACTTATTCTTGATCCAGAATCTTTACTACCTCCAATAGTTTTAACCAAATATTTTTGACCAGCAGTAAAAGTTCCCGACCCCTTTTCTTTTGCAAATCTTCTATTAATATCTCGCTTTAAAATAATATCACCCTCATCTGCTTTTATTTTAATCTCACTTAATGCCAAAGAAGATATTCCTGGTCTATCATCTATATTCATCTCGAAGAAAACTTTAACCTTTCCAACACCTACTACCTGAATATAATCTTTACCACTTTCTTTTAAAAACTTAACAGTAGGTGGAGTTTCGACAAGAGCTTGATCCTTTCTATTCTTCACAACCTCACCAACACCAGTGGGGTCAAAAGGAAGAACACCAAAACGATTTATGAAATTAGAATCTCTACCTGCTCCTGGATTAATCTTCCATAGAGGTCTATTAGCTTTACTAATCCAGTCAACCGTATTAAATACATAATTTCCTTTCTCACCTGTAGAGGATGTAGAAGATGCTTTCTTAGGTGGAGGATCAACTATAAATTTACAAGTATCACCATTTATATCATAAAATCTACCAACACTAGCAGAACACATCAAATCATTATAATCATTATCACCAGCATCCTCCATTCCAAGAACTGCTTCACCTAAAGTTTTTAATTTTACTTTTCCTTGAGGAGAATTACATTTAACAGTATATGCTTTTCCAAATTCAACAGTTTTAGTAACAGTCTCTTTAAGTTGTGGTCCTCTATGTGTTTTTGATAAATCAAGTCCAAGTTCTCCAATTACAATTCCATTTGCATAACCAGCATCTGTAGTTACTTTAAAAGTAACCTCATTAGTTGTTTTAGAATTAGCAACTGGTAAATCTCTTTTAACTTTCTTAGTTTCTTTAAGTTGATGGTTGAATAATTGAATTGAAATCTTATGCATTCCAGAACTTATATGTTTAGTAATTTCTAAAGGATTAGATAAAATACTACCAGCAGCACCACCTGCTCCTATCCTAACATCAGTAAGAGGTTTATTATCCAAATATAATCTTGCATCATTATCTGCTTGAACTTTAAAACGATATTGACCTTCCCAAGGAAATTCTTCTTCCCATTCAAGTGTATAGGTCTTTCCTGCCATATCAGTTCCTTTTCCATTTGAAGGTGGAACTGGTGATATAGCATACTTATTCATAAATTTATCTTTATCATAATCCCAATATTGACCACCCAAATATGTCTTCTCTGGCATAACAGGTTTACATTCACCTTTACATACCTCTTCCCATTCAGGAAAAGTCTTCATTGCTTCTTTAATCTGGCCAAGAGTCTCACCACTATCCCTTCGTTTCCTCCAATAATCCCATCCTCTTCGATCAGGATCTCTTCCAAATAACTCTATATAAAGATTGGCAATTGGGTCATTTGTTCCTGGAACTGCTCCCCATGCCCAATGAAATACATTATGAGTTTTTCTAGTAGTTTGATCAGGAGAAACTACTTTTAATGGAACATCTTTTCTAGTTGTCCACCAAGTTAAAATCCTATCAGTATTTCTATCAAATTGAGAACCCTCAGTCAATCCTGCTAACATCTCTTGATATTTCTGTATCTGAAGAGAAATAGGATCTTTATTCTTTCCAACATATAATGATGGATCCCACTCACCCAATTCCTTTCCATCAGGACTATATCTTTTTCCATTACTAATAACTTTAGGAGCACAAGTCTCTAAATCATATTCTTCAAAATCTTCTTCTCTATTATATTCCTGAATATAATAATCAGTATCACCTGCACCTGTTTTAACAAATGCTTGAACTGCAGCACCTCCACCAATTCCACGATCATCTGATATATCCACAATTGGTGCATATTGATATCCAAATCCACCATGAACTACATCCACAGCCATTAATGACCCATCTTTACCAACAATAGGATTAGCTTGAACTCCTACTCCACCACCACCAAAGAAATCAACCCGTGTTGTATCTTTATCTAATGTTACTCCTGAGTTTAAAGTTATAAAATCTCCATCCAGACCCTTCTTAGTATCTCCTTCACCATTTAATCCAACAATACCAGTACATCCTCCACCCTCTCCAGCATTAGCTTTGGGAAGCATATCAGATGGTTGTAATCTATTAACATCATTAATGTTTAAATATTGAACCTTCTCCCTATTTCTAAAAATAAATGTAGTTCCTGGATTTAATTGGGCATACTTATTTGCTGCATGAATACCAACATCATCCACAAAACCTCTATCGGTTGAAATATAACCGACTCGAATGTCACATTTAGTTGCTGGTCCAAAAAGATCGAAAGACATATCCTAGTTCTTTGTAATTAATATTTATCAGGCAAGATCAAATGCATCTTTAAAATCATCTTTAACCTCATTTGCCTTGGCTATCAAATCTGATTCAAGGGATGCTCCAATTTTAGTCAAGTCAATAGATGGAGTATTTGCAGTTGGTTCACTAAATGCTACCTGTGCTACTCGTGGAGCTATCTCATCAATATAACCCTTACCTTTCTCAAGAAGTTTTCCAAGATGTTTTCCAGTTGCTTTATCCACAGCATTCGTACTTGGTAAAGCAGTTTGTGGAGCTGCACCTCCTCCACTACATAAAGTATAAAAATCAGAAACTGCTTCGTTAGGTTTTTGTTCACCAGGAAAAACATTCATCTTAATATTCTCAAAATTAAGTGCAGATGTAAGACTTCCTTTAATACTTCCCAATTTGTTAAACATACTTGTCATAGAAGACACATTAGCCATACTTGCCATAGCATCTTTCAAAAATCCATCCACACCAGCAATTAAATTATTACTAGTTTCTTCCATTGCATCTTTATTTGCAGCCATAACTTTAGCAATCATATCTTCTGAAGTACACATAGGAACTTTAGGAACTCCTTTTGGTTTTTCATCATCACCACCTGATGAAGTATCACCAGATACTCTATCCATAAACTGGTCTTTCAAACTATCTAAATTTAATACTTTACCCAGAATTCCTTGCATCAATCCTGCTTGTCCATTCGTCATTTTATTATAACTGGATAAAAGATTTGTACTTACACCATCTTTAACATCCATAAAATTCATTCTTTCCATTGCAGGTAAAGCTGATACTGCTTTGGTCATTTCTTTATTCAATGACTTTTCAGTATATTCCATACACTTATCCATCACAATCTTCATATACTTTGATTGTCTCTTAGAAGATTCTCCAATCATTTTATCCAAATCTCTAAGCCCTTCTGTCATTGATGCTTGATCAGTATAATTTTGCAACGCATTCATTGCTTTATCGATATTCTGAACCAAATTATCCATATCAATCTGCATTGCTTTATTAGCAGACTCAACAATATTATCTGGTTTTAATAAAACTCTTTTCTCACAATATACTTTATCTCTTTTTATATCAGCAATGCTCTGTTGCATCACACCTTCTGATTCCATATAAGGTTGACCAGTTGGTGTTGATCTTGGAGAATTAGACTCTTTAACTCTAGCCGCAACTCCAAATTTAACTCTTTTTTTAATTAATCTTTCTGTTGCTGCTGGTGATAAATTTTTTGCTTCAGCTTCTGCTCTTGCACTATTAATATCTTTTTGCTGTTCAGGTGTTATCGGACGATCTGATGGTAATCCATATTTGTTTAATGCTGTGCCAGGAGAAGATTTGGCTCTTTCTTTCTCAGTTACTTTGTTTGTGGGTTTTTGAGTTTTTTTATTATCATCAGACCCAGTAGGAGTAGAACTCCCTACATAATCCTCATTTCCCTGAGAATATCCACTAACACATACACTCTTTCCTGAAGTTGTATTAGTAACTCTATTATCACCAATAGTAGTTGCTATATCTGTTTGAGAATTATTTCCCAAACATCCCATAATAACAGGTTGTTGTCTTGCTACACCATCTAAGAAAAATCCAAAGACAATATTACCTTGACGAACCATTGGGGTTTGTCCCGAATTCTGCAGATATGCTCCTGCAGTAATCGGGTACATTACATTTGCCCAAGGTAAGTTTTCGGACGCAATAACTTCTTCACCCAAATCATGAAGTCCAAAGATTCTTACCTTATAACGATAACCCCAACCCTTAATACTCTCAGCACTTTCATATTTTCCAGACAATATATTATCGCGCCAATAAGAGTCATCAGCAACTTGGCCGATCCACCATATAAAATCTTGACCTATAAAACCCTGATTGACTAATTGAGACATAAATTAATCGTCGTATACTCTACATTCAAATGAATCTGGATGATTATCACAATACACTTCTAAGTGCTTATCTTCATGACGAGTGTGCCAATCATTAATCTTTGCACCACCTGGATTCTCTTCATTCTCTTCATGAGCATGAAAAGCATCATTGTGCATCTCTAAATCTTTTTCACTATATTCAATCATGCCATGATTAACATGCTCTTTATGATCTTTAGGATCAATATAAGATTCATGATTTAAATCGTGTTCTGGAATTTTAGTAGTCATAAAAAATCTCCGTTACGTTTGTATTTATTATAGTATATCATAAAAAACCAGCACCATCACCTATACTCATAGCTTTTTCAACATTTGAAGATAATGGTTCATAACCCTTACTAGGATTACCTGTTCTACCAAAAGAATCTCTCACTAGAACTAATTTAGTATATGTATCAGTAGCAGTAATATGATGACAAAGATCAGTTATAAGATATTTACCACCTGTACGTCTATCTACTTCATCACCACAAGCCTTATTCTCTGTTGTATCGGTTTGAGGAGGATCAAAATAAACCGAATCTCCTGCATGTAAAGAAAAATCACCAGGAATAACAATAGTTACTTGAGATGCAAATAATTGATTATATCTCATCTTTGCTTGGTTAAAAATAGCTGCTGAATTAAAATTTAATTCCTTTGACTTACTCAATTGGTCTTCAATTTTTCCATAATTAAGTTGTCCAGTAGATGCTAATTGAAATGAAGTATAAGAAAATTCAGTATCTGATTCTTCAACATTAAAAGCAGTATTTAAAGAAGGAAATTCTTCTCCAGCAAGTTTTACTTCATTACCCTTGGAAAATGCTTCAGCATCATTTAATATATTAGTATACTCCCCACTAAAAGGATTAAGTGATATATATCGATTAGAATATGCTCCCATTGAAAGTTTTTTCTTAACGTTAACTCTATTATCAGTTTCCATTGTCAATGCTTTTACATTATAGGGTTCTGGGATATTTTCAGAACTTTCATTATAAAGAATTTTTAGTTTATGATCTTGTTCCATTAAACTATCAATAGATTTAAAATGATATGAATTTGCAGTTTCCCAAAAGAAATATCCTGCAGTTTCTCCAACATTCCTAACATCATTAGATACTGCTTTAGTAGCTAAATCATTTAAAGTAAAATAAGGTTTAGTATTATTACCACAAAAATCTAAAGTACTATTTGTTTTTTCTATATCCAAATCTTTTTTTGTTTTTAAAACACGTTTCAATATCTTTCTTACAGAATCAGATATTTGTCCACTATAAGCCTTCCTAACATCATAACCACCTTTCTCATTAGTAATCCATTCTAATGGAGCTAGATCCAATTTATAAGTCTTATCTGTAGTTTCACTTCCAGTAGGTAAATTTTTAATTTCATTTACAAATAAACTATTCTTATTTTTCTTTCCAAATTCTAAGGTAACTCCTTTATTATCTGTAAATTTTAAATAAACCTCTTCACTACCCTCAATTGGCAATCCTTCAACAGCACTTACCTTCTTTGCCGTTGGTCTTCTACCTCTACGCGTCATTTTAGTAGTTGACAAAGTATTACCAGCATCCGTAAAAGTAACTGATGCTCTTACACTGTCGGATAAAATACTTTCCCAATATAATACACGAACCGTTCCACCAAGTACACTTACACTATCTTTAGATCCTTTCTGAGCAGAATTAATGTCTATCTTTTGTAGAAGAGAAGGGGTAGCATCTCTTGCCGAATTTCTATTTAAGTTTTTGTTTCCTTGTCCCATAAGTTATTCCTCCTAATTATATTTAGTTGCCCCTATAAGAATTTGCATAAGGATTCACACCACTACCTGAACCAGTATCAATAGCAACTATTTTTTCTTTAACCTTTTCTCTATTCTTAGAAGCACTTCTACCCATCTGTCTATTCTTTACAATTACAATCTCTTCACCGTTCGATCCATCTACACTATCATCATATTGACTTATAGAATCAGTTTTATCTGATAATGTTTTACCATCCTTAGTATAACCCATTGCATCTGTGCCACTCTTCTCAGAATGCCAATTCATTGCTCCAAATCCACCCTCCTCATCAGAAACTACTCCAAAAATATCAAACATATTCATAAATCTTCTAAATTGTTCTCTTATTCTTGCATCAAATTTCTCAAGGTTAAGTGCAGCTATATCTTTCTGCTGTTCATTCATAAATGGCCAACGAAGTGCTTCAATGATCAATCTAAAAGGTGCTCCAATAATATCAAGCAAACCAAAAAATCCTCCAAATATTCTATTCGCAACTCCTCCCATTCTCCATAATGCCCATGATCCCCATTTTCTAGGATCATACCATTTTTTATCTTTATGTTTCTCATAATTATTTGCTAAACCTTTATTCCACTCTTTACCCTTCGTAACCAATGCTCCACCACCTTCACCAATAGCACTAGAAAGTAATCCTGCACCTGCAACAATAGCACCTGGGGCAGAAAATATCATTTTTCCAGCCTTGGTTACAACACCTGCTACTTGTTGTCCAAATGCTGTTGCTTGTGTTAACATCTTTCCTCCTTGAGTCAAGAGTGTCTGAGTACCCTTCTTTCCTAACAATTTAATTAACAATCTCTTTGGAGCCCGTCTCAATCCATGCTTTAAAATTTGTCTAAGAAATTTGTCACCCATATCCCAAAGATTGTTCTCAAACTCCCTACTAAATGCAATCATTGCTAATGTAAGAGTAAATTGGAGATTCAAAACCCATTTTAAGATACTAGTAAGTCTATCAAATGCCTTAAGACCTCCCTCACCAAAAACATTCCCTACTACATCTCGTGTCCACTCAAATGCCTTATATCCCCAATGAACAGCAGTTACTACTGCATTAAGAAGATTACCACCCAACCAAACAAAAAACTCAAAAAACCTTACAGCAAGTGATAAAATTCCTTTAAGTTTAGGAAGCCACTTCATAAACTTTAAAACTAACCATCCTAAAAGAACAGTCCCAAAAAATTTCTTTATATTTGCCCACCAACTTTTAATCTTACCTGGTACAGGTAATTTTATTCCCTTTCCTTTAGTCTTAGGAGTTTCTATTTCTTCCTCTTGTTTATCTCTATCTTCATCTTCTTGCTCTTTTCTTCTATCATCTGCTGCTTTTTTTTCTGCAGCAAGAGTTCCTTGTAATATATCCTCTATCTTTACTACTTTTTTTCTAATGACTAAAAGAGGACTTTCTTGTACTCCTTCTACCTTTGTAATATCAGAACCTTTATCCTTAGATGGCACTAAATTGGCTTTAGGACGAACTGCTAGTGTTCCTCCCTTTACATTCTTTCCTAATAGTTTATTTGCAGTTATTGCCATTATACACTAATCCCCAATACTTGCATTTTTTCAGATGATCTTATACCCGTGGCTTCAAAATTTGGTATGGTACGATTACCTCCATATGGAGGCTCTTCATAGGAATCCGTAGAATCCTCCCCATTTGAATCCTCAATAACAGTTACTTTTGGTTTCGTCTTTGATAGTGGTGTTATATTAACATTATTATCCTTTGACAAATTCACAGCTACCAATTCAGGTCCACTATCAGATACCTTTTTATCTCCAATCTTTACTTGACCACCACCTTGGAAATTTTGGAAAAGATTTCCACCTGTTGAATAATAATTTGATGATTTATTTGAAATAACAGTACCACCTTCATTATAACCTGATGTAACAGTGGGTCTATTAGTTCCACCTCCAGCAGCATTCATAGATGCAAGAGTATTAACACCATACTTCTGAACTGCTCCTTTACTCATCACAAACTCACCAGCAGTTAATCTTGCAGGAACTTTATCTACACCATCAGGACCAGATACAAAACCACCTTGTTTAAATCCACTAGCGAACTGTGATCTAGGGTCTGCTTCTGTTTTATCTCTAAAAGGACGAGCGAACAAGTTGCCAATATCTTTTGTTCTTTTTCCAACAGATTTAGCAGGTGACTTCATAGTGATTGCATCTGTTCCACCACCTCCACCACCAAGACCAGGAAGTCCTTCAGGTAATAAAGACATACCATCTTGTCCAGGTGCTCCAGCAATACCATCTGCACCATCTACACCATCAATACCATCTACCATTCCCCCTTCATTATATTCTTGAACTAATCCACCACCATTAAATGCACCAGCTCCCATACTGAACATCGAAGTAAAAGCTTTTAATTTTCCTTTACCAGGTATCATTTTTAAGAACCTTCCAGCCTTTAACCTAGCAATAGCTTTCAATAATTTAGGAATTAACATTGCCATTTTTCCTATACCCCATGCTATAGATCTTACAAAATTAGCAACAAATCTAGTAAATCCCGTTCCAAATAAAATATAAGCAGCTAGAATAGTAGGCCAAAAATCAGATAAAAACTTAAAAATACTTTTTACCTTCTTTTGATTTTCTTCTTTTGCTCCCCATCTCAAAATTCTCATCAAAATATTTCCTAGAAGTACTGTCTGCAAGAATCCTAAGATCTTAGACCATATACTCTGAAATGGTTTGAGTATTGTTCCTGCTACTTTTTTTATTCCACCCCATATATTTTTAGCACCTGCTAAGAGTCTTTCTTTTAAATTTCTTTTTTTCCTTTCTCTCTCTTGTGCTTCTAATTTTGCTTGTTCTTTATGAAACTCCTCTTCATCACCTAATAATCTTGCTATAGAAATAACTTTCTCTTTAATGATAGCAAGATCTCCACCCTGTCCTTCAGATTGTGCTGGAGTAATATCAGATGCACCAAGTAATTTTTGTGGTGATATTATCCTCTTTGCTACTCTATATTCTGAATTTTTATTCTTTCTTACTCTCTGCCATTCTTCTCTTATAGCCTCGACTTCATCACCCTTTAAAGATTTATCCTTTCTCGGATCTTTACTTCCTACTTGATTAACTACTAAAAATTCTTTAAGAACAGATTCATATTCATCACCAGAAAGGTCTGCACTCCAATCCAAAGCAGGATCAAATAGGGAAAGTATCCCTGCTATATTAGGATTAACATCAACAGTTGTTCTACGTTGCATTACCTTGTTGTTGTGCTTTTAATCTTTCATCTTCTAGGTGTTGTTGAAGAAGCCCCACATAGATGTCCCGTTCCCAAGGCATCATATTTTCTATCTCTGTCAAGCTATATTTATGATACTGCATCAAGGCAAAATTAAGTTTGAAGTAATTCTCCAAACTCATATGCAGTAGGGCTATGCGAAAAAACTTGCCAGTCCCTCCAATACTACATCACTCTTAACTTTAGTTTTAGGATTAGTAACCGAAATACTATGAGATAATTTAGGCATAGTTTCAAAGAAAGATTCAATTTCTTTAAACTGAGTGGAATTCATTGAATCAAGAAATTCCTTAACTTCTTTCTTAGTGCAATCAGCAGTTGCCCAAACTTCATCCTCAGTATAAATTTTATCAATACTTGCAGCAATCAATTCAAATGATTGATTCATTGCATTTTCATCATTAAAATCAAAATTACTCTTAATAAACTGATCCAATGAAGGATACTTCATTTCCATCATAATAGAATCATCTAATTTAATTCTATTGGTATGATTTTCATCTTTTTGAATTTTAATGTCATCAAGATTAATAGTTACTGGAACCTGAGTCTCTTCATCATCAGGACATATAATATTAACTTCAATTTCCTCACCGACAGATTTACCACGAATATTAAGAAAGAGAAATTCAATGTCAAAAGTAGGAAGAAATTCTACTTTAATACCTTTAGTTAGAACACAATTCCTAAGAACTGTTTTAATTGCAGTAGTAATTTGCTTATTATCTTCACTTTCTAAAGCAATAACAAGGACTTTTTCTTCTTTTACAAGAAATGGTCTATATTGTATAGTCTTTCCTGTAGAAGGTAACTCCAATTCATACGTTGGAGTCGCAATTTTTGGTAAAGGCATAATCTATTATAATTCAGATCGTATATTTATATATAAGGGTTTTTAAAAAGCATCTCTAATTGCTTGATTTGCAAACCCACCAGCAATATCTCCTAACAGATCACTTCCTGTTACTCTATCAACTATATTATCAACCAATCCACCACCAAGATTACCCAAAAATCCAGCAGCATTAAACTCAGATTGTTGGAATGGGTTTGAGGAAGGATATGCATTTTTACGACGCAAATCTCTTACAACATACCTTATATAACTCATTGATACTGTACATTTCAATAATGAAGATCCCTCATATGAAACAGGCATTGAATTTATTGCCAAAGGAAATGAATTAACAAATACATAAGTTAATGGGTTTAAATGATCTTTTTCAAATTTTGTAATTCTTAATCCTTGTGGAGAAATATAATCATCAGGATATCTCATTCTATAATCATAATTAGGACTCATTAAATCCTGTTCACTTGCTGCTCTTTGTTGTCTTGTATTTTCAGTAAATTTTCCATTAGTAATACGAGACATCCATTCTTCAAAAAATTTAATCGGTTGATACAACCCCGCATCAACATAAAAAGCTAAATCAATCCTATCATCAAAAATTCTTCTGTGAACACGCTTCTCTGTGACACCAGTACGATCATTATTAACATCAAATGTTGCTAAATTAGATCCAGGTAAAGAAGTTTCACAACACATTAAATTAATTTTAGCCTGTCCACCAACCACACCCTTCCAATGATCAAGAGCATCAATAATAGGTACTTCCACTTCAAAATGAGAAGTAGTCGCTGGTCTTAATAAATTGGCTTTGATGTCCGAGACTCTTACTATCCGTGGCATTTTATAAATACTTTTTGACCTTATATATTATGTATATGAGTAATGGGTGAAAGTATTAAGAGTTTATTTAAACCTACGAAACCAAGAAAATATAAAGGGGACGTAAGTAATATCATTTGCCGTAGTTCATGGGAAAGACGGTTTTGTAATTATTGTGACTTAAATGAAAATATTACAGAATGGGGAAGTGAAGAATTTTGGATACCTTACCGTGCTCCTGATGGTAGAGTCCGTAGATACTTCCCAGATTTTATTATCAAAGTTAAAGAAAATACAGGAAAATTAAAAACTTATGTTATAGAGGTAAAACCTCTTAAACAGACCAAAGAACCCAAAAAAAGGAAAAGAGTGACAAAATCCTATCTCTACGAATGTCAGACATATGCTGTAAACCAAGCAAAATGGAAAGCAGCAGATGAATGGTGTAAAGACCGAAAAATTGAATTTAAGATTATAACTGAAAAAGAACTAGGTATAAGATAATGACAGATTCTTTTGGATTTAATGGTGAAGATAGATATGCAAATCGCATAGAACCAGTAAAAGAAGATTTAGCAGCAGCAGTTAATGATCCTGAAGAAATGATGTTAATCATCATGGAAGCATTAAACAATACTGTGACTCCTATTCCTGAAGTAGGAAAATACTATACCTTTATATACAATGCAAAAACTCCTGATATTACCTATGACCAACATCCACTAATTGCTTGCACAGATTTACAAGCATGGGGATTTAAAGGACTTAACTTTCATTGGAGACAATCTCGCAATTATACATGGGAAGAACTAGCAGGACAACTGTATATTGTTGATTATAATGAACTAGATGACCTTCTCAACTTTCCCTATGGAAAATTCATCCTAAATAAATAAAAGATTCGTATATTAGATGGGCGCAACAACTAAAACAGGCTTCTACGGAAGTGATGGTACTGACAATCAATTTACTATACCTGGTTCAGATAAAAAATATTTCACGCTTGTTAATGAAAAGACAGGGGAAGTTGAGGTATGGCAAGATACTGAAGGAGAAACATTATCTTTCCATGATAAAAGAGTTGGAAATATAGGTGCAGATGGAGAGATAGACTTTAACAATGCTTGGTGGGGTGGTGCAAATAAAAAAGATAAAGCACTAATTAGTGATGCGAATAACTTAGCTGTAATAAAAAATGCATCCCAAAAAACAGCAACAACTGGATTAATTGCAAATGGTGTAAAACCACCCGAAGCAGCACAAGCAGAAGCAAGAAAATTAACTAAAGGAGTAGACCAAGCAATAAGTGATACTGATATAATGCAAGCAAGTAGACCAGCAAATATAGGTTTAGGTAAAGAAGCAGAACCTACTGCAGGAACAAAAGAAGGTGGTTTTGGTATCCATGTATTTCCTACATCATTAAGGACTAATAAGGGTGGACAAGATTTCTTAAAAATTGATATGATGAAATTTATTGCCCGTAATTTAACTGGAGCAGTAGGAGGTGTAGGTGGTAGAAAACATCTGGGTATAGAACAAAGACAGACAGATAGAGAATCTATAGGAACTGTTATACTTCCTTGTCCAGGAGGTCTTAGAGACTCACAACAAGTTTCATGGCAAGAAGATAGTATGAATCCATTTCAATTAGCAGTAGCAAATATTGCATTGAATTTAATAGATAACCCTGAAAGAGGTGTAGAAGTAGCTGGGGATATAATTCAAAAAGCATTAGGAACCCCTGATACAAGAGATGCTGTAGGAAAATATATGGCAGGTCAAGCAGCACAAGCACAGAATCTCCAAACAAGGACAACAGGGGCTATATTGAATCCAAATATGGAATTACTTTTTAGTAGTCCTAAAACAAGACAATTTGCCTTTGCTTTTACACTTGCTCCTAGAAGTCAAAAAGAAGCAATGACTATAATAAAAATTATTAGATTCTTTAAACAAGGAATGTCACCCATTAGAAGTAAATCTAGATTATTCCTAAAATCACCACATACTTTCCGTCTTGCATATAAAAGAAATGCACAAATGAATGATGGTATAGGAATAAAGGATCATCCTTACCTAAATCAATTTAAAGAATGTGCTATGAGTGCATTTACTGTTGATTATACCCCCAATGGACAATACTCAACATATGAAGATGGTGTGATGACTGCATATAATATAACAATGAATTTCCAAGAACTCAATCCAATATATAATGATGATTATGGTGCCGTGCCTAGTGAAGGTTTACCAGCAGAAATAGGTTTCTAAAATGTCAAATTATTTCAATCTTATTCCCGATTTTGACTATGTTAGCAGACTTCCCGATGCTAAGATATCCGATTATATTCGTGTAAAAAATTTCTTTAGAAGAGTTACTCTCAGAGAAGATATTTTCCAAGGTCTAGCATTTTTCACAAAATATTCCATTAAAGGGGATGATAGACCTGATAATGTGGCAAACAAACTTT
>Ga0208158_1000278_pt1 | contig 19854 bp, 33 predicted proteins | sample 8_EtaG_FD_184081 | JGI IMG/M metagenome (GOLD analysis project Ga0208158, IMG submission 184081) | Marine viral communities from the Subarctic Pacific Ocean - 8_ETSP_OMZ_AT15162 metaG (SPAdes) (version 2) | ecosystem: Environmental > Aquatic > Marine > Oceanic | place: Pacific Ocean | collected...
GTAAGCCTAGAGTCTTTCTTTTTTGTTTTTTTAGCAGGCATTATACACCAATTTTTTTCAATAGAACAGTTTTAATAACTTTCCAAAGAGCTTCTAATATAGCCTTTTCTGTTTTTTCACTTATAATTGGTATGTCTATTGCTTTATTAATTTCGTCAATTACTTCTTCACCTGTTTTATCAGATAGTAATTCATCTGCAATCATTTTCATTAACATAGTTAATTACTCCTTATTTGTTTTATTTTGTAAGCTAAGTATACAATAGTCATTAATCCTATTATACATTGTAGCATTAAATTTACATTTGATAAATGTATACCATAATTAATAAATGATATACCAGAAACCTTTAAACTATCCATTAGTTTTTTCCATTCATTCTGGACATTATACCATCCATTCTTGATAATTGTTTTTCTAAATCAGACATAGCCTCTAATTGAGCTTCATATCTTCTATCTCTAACAGAGTCAGATTCATTCCATCTTCCTATTAATTTAATTATCATACCTTCCATATTCTCAATAGTCTCAGACTGTCCTCTATTTTCTATTTCAAGATTTCTTAATGACTCTTGTTGTGCTTCTGATTTTTTTGACATTGATATTACTAAGTAGACGAACATTACGCCTACCACACCTATCATTCCAGCCTCTCCGTATACTGCCATAAAGTCCATTACGTCTCCGCTATTGCTATAAAAGGATTAAGCTCTTTGTTTTCCCAAAAACAAATAGTCAATTCCTGTAGTTCATCAATTGATAAATCCAATGTATAAATTAACATTATCATTTTTTCTTTTTTTTACCCCAACTAAATGGATTTAAATTTAATTCCTTTTCATAAAAAGCTACTTTTTCTGCCAGCTCTTCTCGTTCAACCCTCTCTTCCAAGATGTGTTTACTAAGAAGATTCCCAATCTGTTCATCCGCAGTAGCCACTTGATTTTCCAACGCTTTAATCCTACTTTCAATCTGCCAATACCCATAGACCAATGCTCCCACCAAGACCAATCCTTGCCCAAGCCATTTAAGATTAATGCTAACAATGGCGTTATCATCAAGTACAGTAGCCCTATAACTTCTAGCGGTATCCGGTTTTCCACTCATTTAACCACATCTTCATATTGGTGATGCATCCAACACCAGTTAGATTCATTATAAACTCTTCCGTGATAGTAATGCAAAATTGAATCAATCCCCATTACTTCTATAAAAACTGTATTTGTAACTGTATCCTGAGGTGTGAGTTGTATCCCTCCTGCTCTCCAACCCTGACTGCATCCTGTCATTATATTTATACACAACAGGATTCCCATAACTCGTACTAACAACTTCAAACCCTCCGTTCTTTACCTTTTTTATTATATTGTTCATAGCACCATCCACCAAGCTATTGCAGTCTCTACAACTATGTCAGCGAGAGTGTTGTATGCCCATTTCTTTTTGCTACCATAAAGTCTCCAGTCTTCTATGTAATACTCAAATATTTCCCATAGAACACCAACGATAAAAACCCCCATGACACACCAAAAACTACTCCAATGCAACCATTGGAATATCTTACATAGAAAAGCTCCAGCGGCTAAATGATAAGCCGTCCATCCATCTAACTGACCTGTGTCTTTTTGCCAGCTAACAAGATTGCTTAAAGGACTTTGCATTTTACTTCTCCTCTTTAATCTTTCTGTTCTTCTTACCCTCTGTAAGCTATGCATACTGCCGTAGAGTCTGTATGATTTACAATACCACTAAAATTCCCATATAATATTTCACCGGGTATAAGATTTACAAAAGAACTTATATCATCACCAATATTAGAAGTTACTTTAATTTTTAAAAATTCAGTAAGAGCGACAGGTGCACTTTCACCATCCGAATTGTCTTTGCCAAGTGCTTGAATAGCCACCCAAGAGCCTGTGTCTGGAGTCACAACAGTAGTGTTGTGCTCTGCAATAACATCAAAGCCATTCTGCCCTATGAGTAGATTGGCCGCTTCTTTCTCGGTGTACTTATAAAGACTCATTACTTAGAACCAAAGACCTTTGAGAAAAAACCTTTCTTCTTTTTCTTTCCTTTACCCTTCATCTTCTTACCTTTTTTCTTTTTCTTTTTTACCTCTTCACTATACGTCAGTTCTTCATGTTGAACAGGGTCACTAGGAGTTGAGCTAATAAAAGAAAAAGCCATTAAGAAAGCCATTATCTTATTCATATCTATACCTTTAAGTGTTTGGATACCTCTTCGGTACCACTCATTTGAGGAACTATCCTTGATAATAATTCCGATTTAGTTTCACTAGAACCATAATAGATTCCACGCTTATCATAAAAATCTTGTATTTCTGCCTTGGTATTATCCATAGTGGGATAATCTGATTGACTCGTAGCCACCCCATTAATTATATGATGGCTTCCTACTATTAACCTACCATGTCCATCACCGTGCTTCTTTGCACATTCTGATACATAGTATTCTTCTGCAACTTTAAAGCTATTACTTTTCTTTGCTACAGTTCCATCTACATCTACAAAGTAATCATAAGACGAAGGGTAAGCCAGAGTCTCAGTAGACCCATCGGGATAAGTTTTTACACGAGTAGCACTCGGGGTTGTATTTTTATGGAGTCTTACACGATGGCCCTGACTACACCTTCTTACAATCATTTTTTATTGTATCCTTCCCATATAACTAAATATGTAAATAGTGCGGATGCAATAAGTATCATTGATATTAACATCATGCTTCTACTTCAGCCTCAACTTCATCTGACTTTGCCAACGACTCTTCCAACATTCTTACAAACCCATCCTTACTTACAGCGAGTTGCTGTTGGATAAAGTTGTTGCTGTTGATTTTGTCATCGATATTCTTCAAGTGTAAATACATCTGCTTTTGCTCGTCATTAAAGTCCTCATTGACATCATACTCGACATCATTGAGAGTTAGTATTGGCGATTGGTTTTCTTTTTTAGCCATTATTGACTCCTTGTGTTAGTTAATTAATCTTTTTTACTGTCTTCATACGCTTTTTTAACTGCATCTGTCCATAGTGCATTTGCCATTGCCTTTAATTCATCAGACTCAGCACTTACATCTGCATCTGGCATAAATGCCTTTCTATGGTATGAAAATGATATTTCTTTACCATCTTCTTCGATAGATGTTTTACAGCGTTCTTGGATACATTTGTAATCTCCACGCACTTCATAATCGTATGTTTGTTTTTTTTCTAAAGCCATTTTAACTCCTTGTTAGTTCCAGCTTAATATCCATTAAGCAAAATATGTGAATGTAAACGCTATGCTTGTTGATGCATCTATAGTTGCGGCTGAAGTTGTAGCCAACGTAGTGCCTGTACTTAAATATATTCTAAAATAGGCTTCACCCCCATCTGCAAATACCATATAGTCTTGAATGTTACTACTAGCACTATAAACAACAACAGAACCAGACGCTCTATGCGAAAGTTCAGTATTAGCTCCAATCGTAAAAGGAACATTTACCTTAATAAATCCAACTGGTGAACTAATAGCAGATGTATCTATTGCACCTGTAACTGTTACTTGCCTTCCAATCTTTGTATATGAAGCTGTATCGTAAGAGCTGTTAACAGTTATAGAGCCACTTGTTGATGGTGTTAGTGTTACTGTATAAGTACCTTCTTCATAATCTCCAAGAACCTCTCCAGATGCATCAAATTTTATACCAGCACAATGAACAGTAGCACCACTATCTTTTGCCATGTAAACATCTGTTACAGATGTGTTGCCAAGCACTACTGAGTTATCTGCATTTCCTGTTATACCAGAACCAATAACTGTTTGATTGACACCACCAACTACTGATGCAGTAGAAAATGCACCTACAATCGTGTTCTCTGTTCCTGTGGTTATGTTACTACCAGCTTGGTATCCGACTGCTGTATTCGCCACAGTACCACTTGTTCCTGTCTGTGCTGTTAATGCTTGGTATCCAATAGCAGTTGATTTATCACCATCATCTTCTGCAAAAAGTGCTTGGAATCCCATTGCTACATTTGCTATTCCGCTTGTCAATGCATATCCTGCGTGTTCGCCTATGGCAATCGTACCATCAGCATCACTTGTCATATTTGAGCCACCAGCATTATATCCTATTAATACTGTTTTACCTACACCTGTTGATGTAGCACCAGCATTTGTTCCAATTGCTGTATTCCTGTCTCCTGTAGTCAATGCACCTAAAGCACTTTTTCCAAATGCAACATTATCAGTTGCTCCATTTAACGCACCTGACAATGAATTATAACCAACAGCAGTATTTCCATCACAGCCAGCAGTTACCCAAGTACCATTGCCAGAATATGCTCCAATAAATACATTTTCGTTACCGCCAATGTTATTTTGAGTATTAGCACTTCCCATTGCACGATAACCCATTACAGTATTATAAGCCCTTGCTCCTGTTCCTCCAACATTAGCCTGAGTACCTACAACAGTATTACCATCTGAACTTGCGTGATTTAAAAACTCACAAGCCTTTGTTCCAATTACAGTATTAAGAGACTCTCCATTATCTGCATTTCTTAATGCTTTATAACCTAATGAAGTGTTATTTGCTCCATCTGTTTGATATAATTGAGATTCAAAACCTATAGCAGTATTAGAACCTCCAGAAGTCAATGCCGCAAGAGCCGAATATCCCACAGCAATTGTGCCATCAGCAGTAGCCTCCATTGCCCCCATTCCAGCTTGTGAACCTACAATAACTGTTTGGTCTACTAAACTTGAGCCAGTAAGTGCATCTGTTCCTATTGCTGTATTATGTGTTTCATCCACTAAAGCATCGCCAGCATCTCTTCCAATCAGAACATTAAAATTTCCTGTTGTCATTGATATTCCAGCATCTTTACCTACTAAAACATTTCCTTCAGCCGCTCCTTCCATATCTCTACCAGCATTTGCACCGAGAGCAGTATTATCATTGCCATATAATGCTGTGCTTGAGTTTCCACCTAATGTATTATATCCAAGAGCTGTACTATAATCCGCAGTTGTAACATTTTTTCCAGATTGATACCCTACAACAGTACCTCCCGGACTAGCTGTCAATGCTGAAAGAGCAGATTTTCCAATCGCTACTGTGCCATTTATACCAGTCGTATTATTAGCATTTCCAACTAATGCAGCTTTTCCAATGGCAACGCACCCATCTACAGCGACTCCAGCCTTAACATCAGACATTGCATTAAAACCAATAGCTGTATTATTTAAAGCGGTAGTAGCCAAAGAAAGAGAAACTGCACCAATCGAAGTATTAAATGCTCCAGTTGTAAGAGCATCACCTGAACCTGAACCAACAGATGTATTATAAGTAGCTGAAGTAATCGCTAATAGAGCATTGTGACCTACTCCAACATTATTTGCATCTGCTCCACTTGCACCTCTACCAGCAGACTGTCCAACGTAAGTATTACTTGCTCCAGTTGTGAACATACCAGCTTGGTCTCCAACTGCGGTATTATTATCGGTTCCAACATTGCTATATAAAGCAGAAGTACCAATAGCAGTATTTTGAAGTCCGTCTGTATTACTAAAAAGTGATTGAAAACCAAAAGCCGCATTTGAATATCCACTTGTCAACCCACTAAGTGCTGAACCCCCTACGGCTGTGTTATAATCTGCCGCATTTGTTAATGTTGCATCAGCTACTTCGTGACCAATAAATGTATTACTTACAGCCCCACTAACTATATTTAAACCAGCTTTGTAGCCGAACAATGTTGTGCCTACTGCTCCACTTGCATCATTATTAGATAGTGAGATTCGGGAGTTGGCATCGAGTTTAAATCTTCTTGCAGAATTAACATTAAATTCTAAATATGTATCTGCTCCAGTAAGTTTAGTTGCTCCATTTACCCATTGAAGTTCCTGACCAGCAGTCTTTATTTTTAAAGCGGCATTGTTTACTTCAACATTTTGACTTGCATCAATGGTGAGTGCAGTATCACCATCAGTATTAAAAGTCATAGCATCTGTGCTTTGATTGTAATTTATTATTCCAGAGCTGGATAATGTACCATTTGAAAATATAATTCCACTTTGCTTATCGCTGGGTGTTAATAACTCTAAATAAGTATGGTCATTTTCTTCTATAATAACTGAAGCATTTGTATCGGCTGTAGTAAGACTTGCATCAGATGTCATAATGTGAAGTGTTGTGTCGGGTGATGCACCTATACCAACCCCAGAGTCTTTAATAAATACAAAATCTGAAGCATTAACTCTTAAAGTCATTAAATCAGCAGAACCATGATTTTGATAAGCTATACCACCAGCATCTACATCACTCGCATCACCAAAATCAATAACGCTATATCCTGTTGCACCAGAAATTATAGCTAATCTTGATTGGTCTCCTGAGTCATCATTATTCTGTAGAACAAGTTGATGTCCAGCAAATAGTGTTGGCAATGTTCCAGCACCATTCACAATAATCATATCGCCAGTTAATACTTCTGAATATGCCATTGAACCACCACCATTAACAGTTAAATCACCTGCTATGGTTACATCCCCAGATATTGTACCGCCTGCGAGAGATACGTTTAGTCTATTGTTTGTAGCATCTAAAGCCGCATTTAAGGCTTCTTGTGTTGTGTGAGAAAATGCATTTACTGCATCTCCTGAAGAGTCAAGAAGAACTTTGTTAAGAACTTCTTTGCTTGTAAATTTATTAATGTCTGACATAATTTATCCTATATTCCTCCACCACCGCTTAAAAGCATTTATATTGGTTAAACTAAGGTTGGAACCTTTACCACTCTAGTGCCACCTGTTTTGTCTTTTTTCCTAACGCCATATCTCTGTACGGCTTCTTTAAAATTTCTTTCGTGTTTGCTAGATAAAGCCATTGATGTCTGCATCATACCTGCATCTGTAGCAGTACCTGCCCTATCCATATATAAACATTTTTTTACATAATCAACTACCGCTAATTCTAAAGCATTATCTATATCTAAGTTATCTGTCACCGCTGTAACACTATCTGGCTCAGCATAATATTGAAGAACTAATCCCTCTACTAAGTCTTCCTGTATTGCTTTTAATTTTTTTCTTGCAGATGTATTGTTATTACCAGATGAATCTAGTTCTGATAATACTGCAATCTTATCACCTTCTATCATATACATCAATTGATTTTCTGGGTACTTTATATTACTAACAAAGGAACCAGTTCCTGAGGTCGTTGTTGATATACTAGCCGCTGATGGCCCAGAACTTATTACATAACTAGAAGATGTAACCGCTCCAAAATTAGAATTTGTAATTGTAACTAAAGGAGCTGAAAGAGAAGTGGTAAATTCGTCTAAGGCGTTAATAGCACTAGAAGTTGCTGTTGCTATAGTATTAGCCCCATCACCAGAAGATACTGTTACTTTTACTATAGTAACACCAGAAATAGACGGAGCACTATCTCCAGACTCTCCCCACCATATAAGATAAGGTTTTTTTGAAAATCTTGGCTTTACAGTTTCATCTAAATTTACTCCGTTTATTAGTACATAGTCACCTGCAATAGCAGAGCCAACTCCGGTTATAGTCAGTGATGTTACTTCTTTTAATAGTGCCATATTAATTAGGTGTGTTTAGTTTGTCTTCATTAGCTATATCAGCTAATAATAAATCTTTCTCTATTAGTCTAGGTACTATAATATAATCACCTTCATTATCAAGTCCGTAGACCCTAAGTACCTGATTTACTTCTATTGCATTACCACTTGCATCTGTAGCTCCATCTGCTAAATCATAATACATCTTACCAGATTCTAAATTTATTTTAGCTGTAACTACTTTTGTTTTATAAGTACCTATTTCAACCAATGCGTCGTTTATTAAATTTAATATATAAGTTTCTGGAGCACTTGGAAATATCTGTCTAACTCTACTTATTAATTCTTTTACGCTTATGGAATGAACTGCCATATTAGTCTACTAGCTTAGCTAGCCCCTTGTCATAATCTTGTTGTAATTTAATTTGTTTCTTTTCATAAAATGAGTACTTTGCATTATTGTAAGCAACTCTCTGACTAGACTCTGTAGCGTAATTATTAACCATTTCAAAGTCTTCTCTATCTGCATTTGTTTTTAAATTAGTTAATGCGGCTGATGCATTTGTCATAGGAGACACATCTCCCATTAAATTATCCAAAGCTCTTATTGCGGCATACAATACAACCAAATGCTCTGCTTCATCTGGAAAGTTTGCTATAGTACTTACAGCACTAGCATCAACAGTTGGGAATGCAACAAACTGCACATCCGCTGTTTGACTAGCTGTAGGTGTAGGGTATACTTCTAATACATTATCATATAGGAGATAAGCCGGGTCTGTAGCCGTAGCATATTCCATATCTGTAGTGTCTTGTATCCTGCCTCTTTTAAAACTATCTACATATCTACAAGGTCTTTGAACTCCACTGCTATCTGCATCAACTCTAAGTACGTTTATTATTCTACCCTTAGTATCAATACTTACCAAAGTTGATGTAGAATTGTTAAGAGTTGCTTTGTCAGCACATTTATAAAGCATAGATGCCGGTAAGGCATTTATAATTTCTTTAGCACCGGCTGTCATAGAATCATCCATAGCAACTTGGTCTGAAAATGTGCCAATTAAATCTTGTATCTGTACGTCAAAATTAGCCATTTAATGCCCCTGCCTGTCTTACCTTCTCTTTCCAAAACTTATTACTTTTTTTAATCTTATCTTTATTAATTTTATTTATATGACTATCCATACTAACTTGAGAAAATTCTATATCACTTCTCTTCCCTATCTCGCTTTGCATAAATAAATTAGTAGTATAAATAGGCTCAGAAGCTTTGTTGCCACAGCTTCTGCAATAGAACCATTGTTCTAGGTTTGGTGTCTTACAATGTATACAATTCATATTTACATATGGGGGCATCGTAAGACACCCCCATACCTTTACTTTAATCTGTTAAGATTCGTAAGTCCATGAAGATGCATCATCCATTTCTTTTATGTACCAGCCGTCTGCTGTTCCATATTTTACAGAAATAACTGCACCTTTTTTAGCACCTGTGCAACCGATATATTTTCCATCAGTAGATGCGGCTTGACCACAACCACCTAATAATTTATCACTAGCATTAGGGTCTAGTCTTAGATACTCTGAGGAACCTAAGTCTATTCCAAGGACTACTTTATACTCAAGACCTGTAGCCACAGCAGGTAAAGTAACAACAACATCTGCTTTATCAACGATATGAACTCCACCTACGTCTGCCGCATTATCTAATGTGACAGCACTACTGTGATATTCTACATGGTTTGCTTTTACAGCGACTCCCTCTAAGAAAGAACCACTATTTTGTTCTAAATAACTTGCTCTAGCCATTATTAAACTCCTTGTAATTGAATTAACATATGACTTTCAGGAAGTGAAACTTCTAATCCAGCCTCAGTTAAAATCATATCTTTACGAAGGTCTTCGTCAGCAGACTGAACGTTAGTCATGATTTGAGTGTCACGATTAACCCCATTACCTACCAATGGTCTGTAAGCTACATTATCCATATCAACCATACATAAGAAACCAGAAGCAAAACCTCTGAATAGAGGCTCTTTAACTAGGTTCATTGTACCGTGGATAGTTTCAATTTGAAGAACTGTATGCCCAAAAGAACCTTGGGTTTTTTCCATGTTGTACCTTAAGTTAGATACATCATTAATAGTAGTACTTGTTCCTGACATTAAAGATGTATTTAAAAATGCATCAGCTCCAAGTTTATTGAAAAATGTAATTACTGGCAAACTAGCTAATGCTAATTTTGAATCTGAACCACCACGTGCTGGGTCATAAACAACTTCAAAATCACTAAGAATTCTGTCGTATGTTAACTGTGCCGTTGTTGCACTTCTAAAGTATGGTGCTCCTGAACTATATGCTAAGTCGCTTGTTCCAGTAACTGCTGTTCCATTTGCAAGAATGTGTCCAGCTATACCTTCAGAGTATTGAATACCTCCTGTAGATGCACGCTGGCCAAAAAGCATAGCACGCTCAATATCTACTTTATGCTCACGAAGTTTAAGATTCCAAATTCTTTGGAACTCATCTGCGTAACCACGATAGCGAGTTGCTCTTGCAGTATTAGACATTTCACAAGCTGTTTTAAAGATTTGAGTAAACCCGAAATCATTATCTAGCTCTTCTGAGAAAACGTCTGGTGCTCCAGAACCTTCTCCAAAAGATGTACCAATAACAGTACATTTTGCATTGTCAACAGTTCCACTTGCATCTGCTCCTGAAATAGTCTTTCCAGTAAAAGAGGTATCTGACGAACCTATTATTGGATTAGACTCTATTCTTACGATTACTGGGTCTGAGACACTAGAGTTTTCTTGACCAATAACAAATACCATACCCTTGATAAGCCAATCTACTGAAGCTCCACCTGAAGTATCTACGTTATAAATTAATGAAGAACCAGCCGCAGGGATGGTTTCTTCGCCTTTGAGTAAGAAAGAACGGTCTGTCATAGAGATTTTTGTTCTATCTTCTAAAAATCGGAATTGTGGGTCATCCGTAGGAACTTTAGCTACCTTTGAGAGATACACGAAAAATGGTGATTCATCTGGAGCCAAGTCCGCCACACGGTCACTAAAGTTGAATAACCTACGAGTATGATAGCCAGAAGCGGCTGAACCCGGGTCACCAACATTTACAATTCCTTGATTGTAAGTCGACATTTAGGACTCCTTGTCTATATTTTAGTATTTCTTGACGATTTCATAACTCCTTGCCACACATCATCTAGCTCATTTGGTTGCTCAGGTGCAGACCCTTGAACTACTCCAGCCGTAGTTGGAATTGTTTTGGTCTTCTGAACAGCTTCTAAGTTTGGAGATACTCTTTCCTCACCGCCTTTGTACTTTCTATATACATCAACTAACATGTCCAAAGGAAGGTCTTCCCTAGGTGTAGTCGCAAATTGTATAAAGTCATCAGCCATTTGAGGGTCTGTTATTCCGTGCTTACTAGATAAATCTTGTTTCAAGTTACTTATCGCCATTTGCTGTTGAAACCCTGCCATCTGTTCTTGAACAGCTTGCTGAGCAACAGCTTTTTCTTGTTCTACCCTCATCTCATATGAAGGTGAACCCGGCTTGTAATAAGCTTCCCAAGGGTCAAAAGAATCTTCTGTAACCTTAGGGGCTTCTTCTTTACTAGCCGTATTACCACTCAAAGTGTTTCTCATCGCCTCAACTACGTCAGGTCTATCTTGTAGAACTCTTCCTAGTTGTTCGTATTTACGAAGCTCCTCGAGTTCATTATTAAGCTTTTCATAATCAGCGGTTTTCTTGTCGTACATTGATTGAAACTTTTTAGCATCATCAACAACTTCCTCAGTAGGTTGTACTGGTTCTCCACCAACTTGTACAGGCTCAACAACTTCTTCTAAAACTTCGCCTTCCACTCCTTCTATTGTGGTATTTTCGTGCATAGTGTCTTCCATTATTTTCTCCGATTTCTTTTAATTTAGCATCACCTATTTAAAGATGTCTATAAAAGCAGAACCGGGTAACGTTCCCACTACTTCTGTTTTCATTAGCTTACAGCCTGAGTCTCTGAATCAACAATTCGTTTTAGATTATCAACCTGTACCTTGCTCTTAAACTTGGTATCATTTTGAATCTCATTAAGCCTGCTCTTGAACTTCTCAGTTTCAGCCCTCTTTCTTGAGCTAAGAGTTTCACGCTCTGCCGTTTGGAGGTCTCCACTAAGTTTCTTGATTTGTGCTTCGAGTTGTTTAATATAAGACTGCATCTGAGCCATTTGGCCTTTCCGCTGTAAAACACCTTGTTTGTCAAAGATTTCAGTTTTCTTTAAAACCTCGACATCGTCTACCAGATTCATTTTATACGCTTCTAGGTACATCTGATATTCAGCTACCCTATTAGAAGGTAATGTTGAACCGGATATGATTCTCACGTCATAATGCCCGACGGTGATGTCATTTGTAATGGCATTAATTTCCTGACTTTTATTATCATACATATTTACCGTAAACTCCGTAATGTCGTTATTTGGCTGTACAATTCTAAACGTCTTTGCGTAAGTATAATGACCCTTAGCTAGGTTGTACAAATTTTTACCTAGCCTTGTCAAACTTCCTTCGATATCTCTTAATTTAGATTTACCACGAGTCTCGCCCATCTCGGCAAGCATCGCAGTACCACGAACTGTTTCAGGTGCGGCTTCCTTGAAGCCTTGCATTAGTTCTGGGATACCGAAACTTAAATCTATATAATGTTCTATTCTGCTCATTAAATTATAAAACTCTCCTGAGAGTGATTGTGGGGCAGGGAAGTGCGGTGCACCAAACTCTGGGTTATAAGGTATAACAGCATTAGGTCTAGCCCAATCCTGTTCCAACTGCCCCAAATCATCTACGCTCCCCTCTGGAACCATTAGTTTTAGTCCAGCAGAGGCTTGAGCGTGTGAGAGAGTGAGAGAGAAAAGCTTGTTCAAAAGCCTTTGAGAGTCTTTGACTTTTGAGATATCAGACTTTGGATAAGGAGTTCCTGTCCATATATTAGGAACTGGTATTATCGGATATATGTCTGTATTTAATATTTGCTCATACAACAACACATCACCTGCTGTTGCTGAGACTTTAATTCTTGTTTGCGTTACTTCAACAATCTCAATCATTTCAGCTTCTATTAAAAGCTTTGCGTTTTCAGATTCTATGAAGTCATTATATTTTTCTATATCTAGGATAACTTCTGAGCCATCCTGTTTATTAAATATTCTATAGAAAGGAACCTTTACTTTTGTAAATCTTTCTAGTATTCTATACTTATTAATTCTATTATACTCAGATTCGTATGCTACATCTGGAGTAAAGGATTGTGAAGAATTTTTTCTACCACCCTCAGGATAATCTTCTTCGTCATAATAAGTATCAATATCTTCTATAAAAGGCTCTACTTGAGGATACATATTAAGAAGTTGGTCTTCTGTAAGTATAGTAGATAGGATAATGCCAGATGCATCGTCAGCGTATCTATGTCTAGATGCTGGGTCTACATAAACTCTAAATGGGTCTAGGTAGGTATATTTAACCTCACCTCTGCCGTAATCAGCTTCTGGGTCTATGTAGGCGTATAAGTAACCCATGCCCGCAGTAGCGTAGTCGTGTACTGCTTGTTTAAACTGCGTGTCACCATCAGATATATCCCATATGTATTCAAGGACAGTTCTCCATACATTGGATATTCTGCTATCAGAATCCTCTCTACCAACCGCACTGTACTTAGGAGAGCGTGATGTAAGTAGAGATTTTAGTTTTTCTATTGCGGCATACACCCTATCAATAACAAAGTCACCTTGCCCTACTGCACGTAGAGCATCTGACTCTTCTTGAGAATAGTGGTTACCTAAAAAGAAATCTATAGAATCTCTTGCCTCCACATCCCATTCGGCACGAGCATCCTTCCACATTCTCCATAACTGTCTATTAACTTCTGAGTGTTGAGCTTCGTTCTTTTCTAACTCTCTAATACTAGAAATGGGTACACCTTCCTTTTTAGTGTTTAATATACCAAATTATATACATATAATGCAAGTACTTTTTAAATTTTTTGTCCAGTTACCCAAGAGATAACTCTTTTCTTTGTTTCACTTACAGGCTTTACTACTTTGTTCTCTATGAAGTCAGTAGCATCAAACCTTTTACTAACAGGAGGTCTGGCTTTGTTTACAGCATACCAAAGTCCATCTAGTATATCATCATTTTTACCTTTTGGAAACTGATACATCTCATCTACAAGTGATGTATGAGACCTTTTTATAAACATTTTTTTTCTATTTACTATTGGTGCTAATAAAGATTCTAATCTATCTTCTTTTTTTATACCACTAGGAGGTCTAACCCCCAACGCTATACCGGGGGCTACCTTTCTTTCTTTACCTGAAAGAGCATTAACAGCATCTTTAATTATACCCTGAGCTCCAACGTGTTCTACGTTTACACGTTTTACTGGCGAGAACTCCCTAGCGTACTCTAATATCTGCTCTGGCATATCGTACAAAGGTATATGCTCTCTCATATAGTCAACTACATAAATATTTCTATCGCTATCTATACCTATAACCATTATTATCTGATAGTCACTTGACTCTGTAGCTTCATAGGCTAAGTCAACACCCATATAAATATTAACAGGAATAGCATCGTCTTTGTTTACAAGATATGCATATCCATCCCTGCTCTCAAACTCGTGGTCATAGTTTTGTAGTCTATCTGTTTTAAATTTAGCATTTTCTAAGTCTCTAGCCTCATTCAAATATTCTTGTGCGAACTTATGAGATAGCCCTACGTCTTCGAATCTTCTGCGTATATCTTGCAATTTTTCTTTACTAAAGTAACTAGGCCATAGTACATTACCATCTGAATCTATTGCTTTGTGATACATAACATCCCAAGCATAACTTCTCTTATCTCTTTTAGCCTCTACGTAACCATCATATATACTCTGTAGAAATGAATCATAGTGGACTATAGTACCTATCATCCATATAGAACCTTCATTATCTGCTGAGTTTTCCAATGCTGGTTCTACAGTAGACATAACCCACTCTTTAATTTCTTTTCTTCTATCTGGAGTTTTTGTATTCAGCTCAGATTCAAAGTCATCAAGAACTATCTTAGTATATCTTAAACCTAGTTGCGACCTACCACGAAGTCTTTGTGATGTGCCCTTAGCTATAATCCTATCGCCTTTGCTAGTGGTAAACTCTTTCTCTGTCCACTTACTACCACGTATATCGCCAAAGTAGTAATTAAGTGCGGGATTGACCTCTATGTGGTTTTGTATATATTTAATGTGGTCTATTGCCTGAGATTGCTCTTCGGCTACCCAAGCTATAAATTCTTTCTTGCCTTCAGGATTAAAGTATAAATGATATAGTAGTGCTGTTTTAGCTAAGGTTGACTTACTGTGACCACGAGGAAGTATGATGCAGTTTCTTTTTTTAGAGCTATCTAATAATAATTCATTTAACTCATAGTGATATGTAGCAGGAGAAGACTTCATAAAGTCCTCTGGTAGAAATAGTTGACCAAAAGCGATAATATCTCTCTTGGCTAATTCTAATACACGTTCTTTTTCAGATACGTTGTTTTTATTTATGTTCGGAGCTTTAGGCAATCTTCTGACATCCAATCTTTTTTAGGTACTAATTCAAATACACCACCATTCTGTAGCAAAGCTGGGCCTATCGTATACATCCAAGCATCTACCTCATCATCTTTATTGTAGGCTTTAACCATTCTTCTTTCATACAATCCATAGGACACGCCTTCATATTGGTCATATCCTGCTAAATCCATATTATCTACGTCTATAACTTCTACAACCATTTCATTTTGGTTTTCATCAATAAATGCGGCTGGATAATTTCTGTGCCCGGGAAACACCAATGAGTAGCCATCTACCTTCCAAGTATCTCGCTCACCATTTCTAAGTGTTCCGTATACTGCTAACTTATTCGTCTTCATTTAGGTCTTGTCTAAATTGCCAGTAATCACTTATGTCTCCCATATAACCACTATCAATAAAGCTAGAATAAACTTGACTTTCGTAAAACAGTTCATAGATTTCAGTAGCAATGCTTTGTTTTGACATATCATCTTCTAATGACATACCATTATCGTCAGCGTGCTCAAGAACCTCCATCACTATTTCGTATAGATTCATCAACTTTTCAATTCCCTTTTGGCACTTGCCAGTTTCTTATTGTTTCCACCAATAGCTTCTAGTTGCTCAGATGAGAATCCTTGGAATACAGTAACGGATTCAGATTTCTTTTCAGTATCTTTCATACCAGCTATAGAAACTAATTCTTTTAATAAGGACACTTTGTCGCTATCTCTAGAGGTAGTAGACTCTATAATGTCCTTCATTTTTTCTAAGATATATAATGGGGTTATTTCTGCCTCATTCATTATCTTATCTATTTCTTCACGTATCAAACTTTTTACCCTTTCAGTGTTCATTAAAAACTTAGCTTCTTTTTCTGCGTACTTCCTACTGTTTGCAGGAAAGGCATTTATAAAAGCATCTACTATGTCATCTCCCTTTGCAACGTACTTTGCAAACAAAAATTCATTTCTAGTTGGTTTCTTTCTATCTCTTTTTACCTTGTATGCACTATCATACTTAGGACTAAAGGTATATATGTTTTTTCTCATATTGCCAGAAATCTTATAATTACCTGAGCATATGTATGTACCCATTACAGTTCTGATGTAGTCATCTTTTATAACACCATTCTTCTTAAGATACTTTCTTTTTAAAACCTGACACACTTTACCATCATCGCATAAAATCCAATCACCTTCAAAACCATCTCTCCAATTCTCAACTAACTCAGTGTTAGGCATAAACTGTTCAAACTCATTGACATCATCAAATAGTAGATGGTCTTTTTTATTTATGGTTCTACTTTGCATTTAATACTTTACCATCGACAGTACTAACACCATTAACTATCTGGTGTATTGTAACATTAAAGTTTCCATTTTTATGGAAATCCACTATAGCAAATGCGTGTTGCCAATTATGTTGTCTATTACCAAGCCATTCGTTAGCTTCTGCACTCATATCCTTCAAGCACCCTATTGACCACGCTGATTTGACCCCATCAATGTGTGTAACAGAGCTTTGCTGAATATCATGATGGTGACCATACATAACATTACCACCGAGACGAAGGAGATGATTACGAGTGTGACTAACTCCTGCAAAATGATGCCCGTGGTAAAAATTAATTTTACCAATCTTGAGCATTTTACCGAGCCTATGATACTTGTATCCACGCTCTTTGAGACGAAGAGCATTTTTAACGAGTATCTCTTTAGCCAAGTATGGATTCTCTTCAACAAATCTATTAAGCCAGTCTTCATGATTACCCTCCACGAAATGACGTTCTTTAGTTCCTGCTTTATCAAGAGAAGCGTCTATAGTGTCCATACCCTTGTTTACAGCTTTTATTTCTTCATATACAAAAGGAAGCTGATACTCCAAAGGTGGTCTCTTTTTCTTTTTCCACTGCCAATGAGATACAGATTCCCATTCTCCAGTATCACCTAAGTCTATATATATATCGGGCTTTACAAGTTCTATAGCCTTGCATACTACCTTTATTGCTTTTTTGTCTTCATACGGAAAATGCTTATCTGGCGTTACGATAGCTCTCTTCATCTAACAAAACCTTTTATTGTTTTAATTAATAATACTATAGCTATGGCTTCTAGAAAAAACCAAAGCTTACCAGATATCATTGTTATAACTGCTACTGCTGTTCTCATTTATTCCTCCTAGACAATCTAGCAGACTGTCTTATTCTATCGTCTGTTATTCCCGGTATGACCACAGTATCAAAAAAATCACATCCTTCCTCTACTCTACAAGACTTACCACTTAACTTAGAATCTAATGTAATAGATAACTTATCATCCTTTCTATTAAAAACACAGCCTACACATTTACCAGCATCCCAATTAGAGCAGTAACTTCTAGCTATGTTTAATACATTGGTCATATCTACGTTATTAATATAAAAACAAATAGATATATACGTCAAGTATTATTTTTTTAAAAAAAGTACTTGATTTATATATGGTTTTATTAGTAACTTATACGGGCTTTAAGCACGAAACTACTTAGTTTACTTAGTAAAAGAAAGAAATATATTACTAACGTAATATAAAAAGAAAGAAAAGATGAATGGCAAAGGTGATAAGGATAGAACCTCTGATATCAAGAGGTATAAAGATAACTACGAAAGGATTTTTGGTGGTAACCCTCCTATTGCAACAACTAGACCTAGACAAGATGTTCAAAGAGACAAGGTGGAAAGAGGTAGAAAGCGTAAAAGATAGTGGATATGAGGTAGAAAATATAACTGCAGTAGCTGGAGTACGTGGATATGAAGCAGAACACGAGATACTTAAATATCTTTATTATACAGTAGATACTAAAACGGGGCAAAATTCACTAAAAACTGGTAAACCCATACATATACTAGTAAAATAAATAATATCGCCATTAAAACACCAAATATCGCTAAATAACACTATGTTTACATTGCATACTTGCCTACTATTTAAAAAAATTACAATATATTTTTAAAATACTTGTTCTTAATAACTTTTTGTTAGTAAATTTAATAAATAAAAAAGGTTGAAAAAATGAAAAGAAGATTTGATAGAGCAATGTCTGATGAGTTTAGAGAGAATAGTAGTCACGAAAATATAAATGGAGCTATAAAACTAGCTATGGATATGAAAATTATAGATATTCTAGAGCCTACAAGTAAAACTATAGGTGAGTTAGCAGAGATAGTAAGCAGACTACAGAACGCAGATTCACTCGAAGTTATTGATATAGAGGTATTTACAAGTAAACTACACTCCTATTCCTAAAAAAATAGCCGCAGATTGTGCGTGAGCCTTATTTGCGGGATACCCCCCTCCCCCCTTCCCTTTTGTTGAGATTGAGTCTCATTAGCTTTTTGACTTTTAGTTGAGATTGAGTCTCATTAACAATAGCCTAATTGATACTGAGTCTCATTAACATCTAGCTTAATAACTGAGATTGAGTCTCATTAGCATTAAATAGCTTATTGAGATTAGGTCTCATTATCATTTAACGGACTACTCTTATTGAGACTGAGTCTCATTATCACAAAAATGCTGGAATTTACGGCAAACAAAGTTTATATCCTAGCTTTTTTATTGACTATTTTTTTTGTACTTTATGGCGTGAAAATAGCACAAAATAAAGAAAACGCTCAAAACGCTCATTTAATAGAAAGAATGAGAGTAGAGAGCATAAAAGGAGTAGTAAATAATGAAAGTATCTAATAAGCAATTGCAAACCCTAATATCTACGGGTATTATATCCACTGAACAGGGCGAGGAGATGATATCCAAAGGTCTAGCAAGTGGATTTAGTAGAGGTAAAATCGAAGTATGTAAGAATATAGGTAACTTTAAAGAACTAATGGACGGATTACAAGTCTGGTTTAGTACCTACGAATGGGAGATTAATGAAGAGATGTCTAAAAACGGACTTCCTCCAGTAAAGAAGGTATCTATAAATATTGCCAAGTAGAGACCTTAGCTAGTAGATAGGGGCTGTAGAGATATAGCCTCTATCTGCTTAGACTATTCTCTAGACTTCGTATCTAGTAGATGCAAAAATAGTAGATGCGAATTTTATAGAAATAGTTAAATAGTAGGTGCAAAAATGAGAGATGATATTATAGTAGATATAGCCAATCCTACACCATTAGACCTATATAGGTTTAGTAGTAACGGGTTAATACGAATTTACTTCTCTAAGGGTAGTTCTACTAAGTATAGTATAGAGATAAAAGATGATTCTACTGATAATATAGTATTAGATAATATCTGTAATAATCTAGTACAATTATGGAACATAGTAGAAATACTTAGAAAGAAAGCTCGTAGCGAAAGTAAAACAGTAGATGTATATGATGTAGATTGTAAGACATCGTACAAAAAGATAACTCTAGCGACTACATTAGATAAAGAAGAGAGAGCAAAAGCCTTAGAGAAACAGATAAAGCGTACTAAAAGTGTTCGTAGAAGAATGGTGGTACAGAACAAGTATCACAGTAGAAAGCGTAGGAAGATAGACCCGAGGCTTATACGACCTATACTTAGAGAAGAAAAAACTTGGTAGAAAAATTTAATAACAGCAAAATAGGAGATAGTATGAAAGAGATACTTCATCACCTACTTGGTACTT
>Ga0208158_1000281_pt1 | contig 19799 bp, 18 predicted proteins | sample 8_EtaG_FD_184081 | JGI IMG/M metagenome (GOLD analysis project Ga0208158, IMG submission 184081) | Marine viral communities from the Subarctic Pacific Ocean - 8_ETSP_OMZ_AT15162 metaG (SPAdes) (version 2) | ecosystem: Environmental > Aquatic > Marine > Oceanic | place: Pacific Ocean | collected...
AAAATATAGCTAAAGGTAAGATGTCAGCAGCTTATTGGGCAGATAAAGTAAAATGGAGTCCTAGTAAAACACAGTCTCCATCTAAAAAATGGAAAAAGGGATCTTGATATGGCATTAAAAACTAAAATGGCTACAAATACGCTGAGAAGAAAAGATAGAGCATTAGAAGAAATGACAGGCCCAGAGTTTAAGGCTGCATTTGGAGAAACTAAAACACAATACAGAAATAGTAGAAGAAATAAAATGTTTAAAAATAAAATGACAGCTAGTCGTGGCGGTATGAGTAAAAAGAAAAAATAATGTCACCTAAGAAACTACAAGCAGATAGCAAGTATGCAATGGCAGATGCAGACGGTGATGGCATCATAACAGATGATGAGATGGATCGTCACGAAAGATGGATACGCCTAGAGAACGAAGACAAGATGATGGATACGCAACGTACTATGGCTTGGTTAGCTATGGGTACAACCATTGTAACTGTAATACTATTACTTACACCTATCATTAATGTAGCTCGTATGGAGTCTGCATCAGGGTTTCTTAATACCTTTCTTGTAGCACAGATGGGTGTCGTATTAGGCTTTATGGGTGCTACAGCATTAACTAAAACTAAATCAAAAGAATAAAAATGCATAACGGGGTTGCAATATTATCTCTTTTATGTTATAACTAGATATGGTATAACTTACTAGTCAGTCAATAGTACTGACGTATGTACATAAAGGAGTTATACTATGTTTAAAAAACTACTAGAAAAATACCATGTATACATGGAAAATAGGGCTGCATACTACACTTTAATGAGTATGACAGAAAGACAACTACAAGATCTAGGAATATCTCGTGGTGAAATTAGAAGACTAACAGGATTCGGAGGATGATAATATGAGAAAGTTATTTCTTGCAGGTGCTATCGTTACACTAACAGCAATGTCAGCACAGGCTGAAGGCGTCATAAAGAGTGGCATTATGTCAATGTTTAAGCCTGATGCTACTGTAGAGTACGGCATTAAAACTAAAAAGTGGTCAGGTGATGTAGGCGTAACTGCAAACATTTCAAGACTATCAATTAGACCAGCGTTAGACTGGGGATATGCAAGCGGAGATTCTTTTAGTGTTTCTGGTGCATCAGTAAAGAGTACAATGGCTTTAAGTAACAGCCTGTCTGCTTACTCTGAACTATCTTTAGACAAAGACTTTAAATATAGTGACCTGTCAATCGGTGTCGCTATTACATTTAAATAGGGAGAATAAATATGGATTGGATTACTGGAAGACTTAAAGAGCCTACAACTTATCTAGCACTTGCTCTAGCAGGTGTAGGACTAGGTTTTATGTTCAGCTTGCCTATACTAACATGGGCAGGTATTATAGGCGGTATCTTTGGTATTGTATTAAAAGAAAAAGGTGGGGCAGAATGATGCCCTATCTAAATCGTATTCTACGTGCAATACTTGCTATGCCTTGTAACTGCTGTGACAAATGTCAGTGTGGTAAATAATGTTTGGGTTAGGTAATGTACTTGGCCCTATAGCTGGACTTGCTGGTTCATGGATTGAAGGCAAGACTGCTGTACAAAAGGCTAAAGCAACTAAAGATTTAAAGATTGCTACAGGTGAAATAGACTGGGATCTGGAAGCTATGAAAGCTACACAGAACTCGTGGAAAGATGAATGGTTGACACTGCTGTTAAGTGGCCCATTTATTTTAAGTTTCTGTGGGGATTGGGGCAGAGAGATTGCAGCAGCAGGATTTGCTGCGCTAGGAGAAGCACCACAATGGTACAGTTATTCTCTTGGAGTAGTCATAGCTGCATCATTTGGCATAAGATCTGCAACTAAGTTCTTTGGAGGAAAAAAATAATGGGCGATAACAAAAAAAGAACAGGCCATACAGACTATCGTAGTCTATCTAAAATAGCAAATAATATTAGAAAAACTATGCAAGAACAAAAAATACAAGAAGGTATTGATAGTACTTCTCCCGAAGGTGAAGATGCTATATTTATTGAAAAGAAAAATAAAAAATGAATAATAACTATAGTGCGTGTTTAGAAATAATACTTGAACACGAAGGCGGTTTTGTAAATCATCCTAAAGATCCAGGTGGCATCACAAATCACGGTGTCACTAAAAAAGTCTATGACAAATGGGTAGGCAGAGAGACTACACCTAAAGAGATGCGTGACTTGACGCATGAAGATGTAGCTCCTATCTATAAAAAGAATTATTGGAATAGAGCAAAGTGTGATCAACTTCCTAGTGGGGTTGATCTTTGTGTATTTGACTGGGCTGTTAACTCAGGAGTCTCACGATCAGCTAAAGCGTTGCAACGTATAGTCGGTGTAGAGCAGGATGGCGGTATAGGCCCGATGACTTTACAGGCTGTCGCTGAAGTAGACCCAGAAGATATAATAGAACAAATGCATTATACACGTCAAAATTTCTACGAGAAACTATCTACCTTTGATACCTTCGGTAAAGGGTGGACTAGACGTAACGATGAAACAAAAGAAAAAGCATTGGAAATGTTACATGGCTAGACAACTAACAGAACGACAACAAAAGTTTTTATCTGTGTTATTTGATGACGCAGGAGGAGATGTAGTAGCAGCAAAAAAGATAGCTGGATACTCTGATGCAACTAGTACTACTGAAGTTGTCAATTCTATGAAAGAAGAAATATTAGAAAGTACACAGAGTTTTATGGCTCGTAATGCTCCTAAAGCTGCAATGGCTATGGTAGGTGGACTATATGATCCTACTGAACTAGGCATACGAGATAAGATGGCAGCAGCTAAAGAGTTACTAGATCGTACTGGACTTGTTAAGACTGAAAAAGTACAAGTAGAAGCTAAAGGTGGGGTTATGTTAATGCCACCTAAAAATACGGTAGACGATGACTAAATCACTAGGTAGATGGAAGTTACCTCAACCGACAGATATAAAAGAAGACAATGAATGGGTATCAATACCTAAGATTTCTCGCACCATACCTTTTGGCTACGAAGTAGACGCAAAAGATAATGGCATATTAAACCCTATACCTGACCAACTAGATAAATTAGAAATAGCAAAACGTTATTTAAAACAGTATTCGTACAGAGAAGTATCTCAATGGTTAACTCGTAACACAGGTAGATACATATCTCACGTAGGTTTAATGAAAAGACTAGAGAATGAAAAAAGAAGAAACAACAAAGCTGCAAGCCTACGCAGATGGGCAGACTATGCGAAAGAGGCAATCGCCAAAGCGGAAAAAATTGAAAGCCAAAGAGTCGGTTCAAAAGAAGACAGCAGCAAAGAAGAAGCAAGAGCAATCTAAAGTAGTAGAAATAGATAAACTAGATCCTATTGAAACTCTTGAAGAACAACATAATGTTATATTTAAACCTAATGCTGGGCCGCAGACTGCGTTTCTTGCAGCAGGCGAAAGAGAAGTTCTTTACGGTGGTTCTGCTGGTGGTGGTAAAAGCTACGCTATGCTTGCCGATCCGTTACGATACATGGGGCATCCTGCATTTTCTGGGTTGTTGTTACGACACACTACGGAAGAGCTTAGAGAACTTATATTTAAGTCTCAAGAGATGTATCCAAAAATCTGGCCTGGAATAAAATGGTCAGAAAGAAAGATGCAGTGGGTCGCACCATCTGGCGCAAGATTGTGGATGTCATATCTTGATAGAGAAGATGATGCTTTGCGTTATCAGGGTCTAGCGTTTAGCTGGATAGGTTTTGACGAATTGACTCAATGGCCCACACCATTTGCATGGAATTACATGCGTTCTCGTCTACGATCCACTGCAACCGATTTACCAGTATACATGAGGGCTACTACCAACCCAGGTGGTAGAGGACATCACTGGGTAAAGAAAATGTTTATAGATCCTGCTTCAGTAAATACAGCATTTAATGCTACAGACATTGAAACAGGAGAAGAGTTAAAGTATCCAGCAGGTCACGAAAAAGCAGGTAAGGCTTTATTTAAAAGAAAGTTTATACCTGCAAGACTAAAAGACAACCCCTACTTAGCTGAACAAGGTGACTACGAAGCAATGCTTCTATCTTTGCCTGAACAACAACGTAGACAGTTACTAGACGGTGATTGGGATATTAAAGAAGGTGCAGCATTTACAGAATTTGATAGAAATGTACATGTCGTTGAACCCTTTGATATACCTAACAACTGGGTTAGATTTAGAGCATGTGACTACGGATACGGAAGTAAGTCAGGCGTTGTATGGTTCGCTGTATCCCCAAATGAACAGCTTATTGTATATAGAGAGCTATATGTAAGTAAAGTATTAGCTACTGATTTAGCAGACATGATACTAGAATTAGAAGCTGGTGATGGTGGCATGAGATACGGAGTACTTGACTCCTCACTATGGCACAAACGTGGTGACACAGGCCCATCTCTAGCTGAACAAATGGTACAACGAGGCTGCAGATGGCGACCTTCAGATAGATCAAAAGGATCTCGTGTCGCAGGTAAAAACGAAATACACAGGCGTTTACAGATAGATGAATACACAGAAGAACCTAGACTTGTGTTTTTTAATAACTGCACTAATATGATAGCGCAATTACCAGCACTACCAATAGATAAAAAAAATCCAGAAGATATTGATACAACTTCAGAAGACCACTTGTATGATGCGTTAAGATATGGTATTATGTCAAGACCAAGGTTTAGTATATTTGATTATGATCCCAATAGCTCTAAAACAAATAGAATGGCTATAGCAGATACAACGTTTGGATATTAAAGGAAAATAGATGGCAGAAGAAAACGAAGTATTTATTGAAGACGAAGTAGTTATGTTAGAAGATACAGAAGAGTCTGTTATTGAAGATGCTGATGTGTCTGCAATTATTCCTTTTATTATGGATAGATATAGACGTGCAGATGATTATAGACAGCAAGACGAAACACGTTGGTTAAAGTCCTACCGCAATTACAGGGGTTTATACGGTTCTGATGTACAGTTTACAGAAGCAGAAAAGTCTCGTGTATTTATTAAAGTAACTAAAACTAAAACGTTAGCTGCATACGGACAAATTATTGACGTGCTATTTGCTAACAACAGATTTCCACTTACAGTAGATCCAACAGAATTACCAGATGGTGTAGTATCAGATGTTAGTTTTGATCCTAACGAACCAGAACAAATTAGAGACAGAGAAAATGAAGATAGTCCATATGGTTTTTCTGGAGATGGTAAGGATATACCAGCAGGTGCTACAGAAAAAACTCTTATAGATGGACTTGGTGTTTTAGAAGATGACCTTAAAGGAATAGACAATTTAAAAATGGGTGTAGGAAAAACACCTACAGCAATTACTTTTAGCCCAGCTATGGTTGCCGCCAAAACAATGCAGAAAAAAATACAAGATCAACTGGAAGAATCCAGTGCATCTAAACATTTACGTAGCACAGCATTTGAAATGGCTTTATTTGGTACAGGCGTAATGAAAGGCCCATTTGCGGTAGACAAAGAATATCCTAATTGGAATGAAGAAGGTGAATACGATCCTACTATAAAAACTGTACCCCAAGTATCTCATGTATCTGTGTGGAACTTTTATCCTGATCCAGACGCAAACAATATGGAAGAAGCGCAATTTGTTATTGAACGACACAAGATGTCTCGTACACAAATGCGTGGCTTAAAGAAGCGACCCTATTTTAGAGCAGCAGTTATTGACGAAGCAATAGCTATGGGAGAAAACTACGATAAAGAAAGTTGGGAAGATGATTTATCTGATTATGCACCAGAACACGGCACAGAAAGATTTGAAGTATTAGAGTACTGGGGTATGTGCGACACAGAAATGCTTAAAGAGCAGGGTGTAGATATACCTGAAGAGCTAGAAGATACAGACGAATTACAAACTAATGTATGGATATGTAACGGTAAATTACTTAGAATGGTTATTAATCCATTTAAACCTGCACGTATACCTTACATGGCTGCTCCCTATGAACTTAATCCATACAGTTTCTTTGGTGTGGGTATAGCTGAAAACATGGATGATACTCAGACATTAATGAACGGTTTTATGCGAATGGCTGTTGACAATGCTGTATTATCTGGTAATCTTCTTATAGAGGTAGATGAAACAAATCTAGTACCAGGCCAAGACTTATCTGTATACCCAGGAAAAGTATTTAGAAGACAGGGTGGCGCACCTGGTCAGGCAATATTTGGTACAAAGTTTCCTAATGTTGCAGGAGAAAACTTACAATTATTTGATAAAGCTAGACAGCTATCTGATGAAAGTACAGGATTACCAAGTTTTTCTCACGGACAAACAGGTGTTACAGGAGTAGGTAGAACAGCTTCTGGTATCAGTATGTTAATGAATGCTGCTAGTGGTGGTATTAAAAACGTTATTAAAAATGTAGATGATTATTTACTTAGACCTTTAGGTGAGGGGCTGTTTAGATTTAATATGCAGTTTGACTTTGACCCTGAAATTAAAGGTGACTTAGAAGTAAAAGCTCGTGGTACAGAAAGTTTAATGGCTAACGAAGTAAGAAGCCAGAGACTGATGCAATTTATGCAAGTAGCATCAAACCCTGTTCTTGCGCCTTTTGCTAAGTTTGATTATATTATTCGTGAGATTGCAAAATCTATGGAATTAGACCCTGACAAAGTAACCAACAATATGAATGAAGCTGCTATACAAGCGGAATTAATGAAAGCCTTTCAACAGCCTGCACCAGAAGCTGCTGCTCCACAAGAAGGTGGGCCGCCACCTCCAGCAGGAACTAACCCAGCAGATCCAACAGGAGCAGGTGGTGGTACAATAGGCACAGGAATAGCACCTTCACCACAAGAACAGGGATTTAGCGGAAACAATGGACAAGGAAATACTCAGCAAGCTCAAGGGGCTGGTATCCAACCACCAGCAATGGAACAACTTCAGTAACTACTTAGAAAAACTTATAGAACAACAACATCGCACTATAGAACAGTCAGATAACATGATTGCGGTACACAGATCACAAGGTTCTATATATACGTTACGTAGGCTACAAAAACTCAGGGATGAAATATTAAATAATGGGTCTATTAAGTAAAGCAGGTAAAATAGCTAAAGTAGCTAAAAAAGTTACAGACACTAAAAAGTCTGCTGTCAGAAAAGTTTTTGATGAGCTACCCGAAGATGTAAAATCTGAAATGCCTTCGCAGCCAGATGATTTATCTGTATATGGATATCACGGAACCGCAAAAGAACGCAGTGCAGACAAACCTTTTTTTGACATAAACTTTGCTCGTAAGCAGGATCAGTTTATGGGAGAAGGCTTTTACTTTACAATGGATCCTGTTATAGCTGGTGAATACGCTAATACAAGAGCTATTGATTTAGCACCTGCAAAAGAATCTATACGAGGTCAAGAGGCTCTTAACATAATGAACGATCCAAAGGTAGATCGCAATTTATTAGGATCAGCGTTTACTACTAAAACCTCTGCTGCAAATATAGATATTTCTTCCGATGGAAGTTTAACAACATTTGATAGTTTAAAACAAGGAAAAGATATATATGGAAATCCTATAGGTGAAGGACAAAGTATAGCAAGATTTGATTTATCAGGATTAGAAAAACCTTATGTAGTTAAAAATAATAAAGAAAGATTATATTTAAAAGATAATATAGAAAAAATAAAAAAACAAGGTTATGACTCCGTTTTATTTGCAGAGTTTGGTGACAGATCAAAACAAATTATGGTTTTTCCTGAACACATGGATAAAATTGATACTACTGAAATGGCTTCTGCTAAACGTGCTTCAAGTAATTTTGCTGAACCATTAGAAATTGGAATAAATAAAGACTTAGAAGATGGTAAGTTTTTAAAAGAGTACAACGCTGAAACTGTAAGTTTATTAGATTCTCTTGTAAAAGACGCTACTGCAGGCAGCTCTACTAAAAATAAACTTATTAATAAACGTATAGAAGATGGAACAAAAGTAGGTATAAGATTAAATTTATCTTCTAAAATAGATGGTGCGCCTAAAGGCGTAGATAAATTACAAACTTTACATAAAAATAATTTTAATGGTAAGGCTCTGTCTTACGTTCCGTATGCTACCGTAGAAAATGTTATTTTTAATGTAAGTCAAAAGGGTAGAGCAGGTATTGCTTCTAAAAAATATGCACCTGACGTACCTGAAGCACAAAACAAATTTCCAGCTATGTCTGTAGATGGTAACTACAAACCTAACCGTAATATATTAAATGAACTAGATGATACGGTAGTAGAAATTGGTTTTAATCCTATGAATCTACATTTATTTGTAGATATGAAAACAGGTCAAGCAGTTAAAGGAGCAGACGTAGCTACTGTTATTGGAGATCGTGTTTATGCAAAAAATGTTACGTATCTAAAAAAAGCAGATGCTCCAGACCCCATAAAAGCATCTGATAAAACAGAGTTACCTAGTGAAGTTCGTTACAAGTTTGCGGATGGAGGTTTATTACCATCAAGTTTAACGCCAAAAAGATCTACTATGGCAATGAACCCAATACTAAAACATCACTATGAAAACATAGCTACAGGTAACGCAGTAGAAAACGAGGATGGGTCATTAAGCACTGTTAAAACTGCTATTGTAGAAATAGATGGTAAAGAAACACTTATACCTACAGTATGGAACGGAGAGATACTAGAGGGTGATAGATTAAAAGAGGCTATAGACAACGCAGTTAACAGTGGCATAAAATGGCCTAGCATTGATGCAGAAAATGTAAAGGCAATAGATAGACTAAATAACTTAGATAAACTTTTACATCAAGACATGGAACCTATTTCTAAAGAAGAAGCACAAAAAGTATTAGTAAAAGAGTTTAGTAAAAGACGTAATATTGACAACGGAATACAACGATTGTACGATACTACAAGAACTGAAGACGAGATAAACTTTAATACATTTAAAGATAAACCTGTAGTACAAGAAAAAAATGTTGGGAAAGGCTTATACGATAGGCTACGCAATACACCCATTATAAAAAATATAAAAAATGTTGACTTAACAGGAGAAAATAAAAGTATCCAATTTGGATTTGATTTTAATAAAGGTGGAACTCCCATGATGGAAAAACAAATGGAAATGTTTGAAGACGGTGGCCTTAAAGACCAAGGCGGCACAGTAGATCCTATGTCAGGTAACGATGTACCTGTAGGAAGCACACAAAAAGAAGTACGAGATGACATACCTGCACAATTAAGTGAGGGTGAGTTTGTATTTCCTGCTGATGTAGTTAGATACATAGGACTTGAAAAATTAATGAATCTTCGTCAGCAAGCTAAGATGGGATTAAAACGCATGGAACAAATGGGTCAAATGGGAAATAGTGATGAAGCTACTATGCCTGATGATATGCCATTTGGTATGGCTGATTTAATAGTTGTATCACCTGAAGGAAAAGAAGTAGAAATGGCAGAGGGCGGTGTAGTGCAAGCAGCTACTGGAGTTAATGTAACACCTAGTACTAGAGGATCTACTACTGGTGTAACTAGAAACAACAATGTAACTCCTGCAAGTTCTAATTTTTCAACTACTACAACAAGACCCTTAGTTACTGGAACAAGTAATACAGGCACTAGACCTAATGTTCCAACTTTTGAAAATGTTATGGGTCAGGCATCTATTACTCTAATACAATATCAAAATGCAGAAGGTGCTACACTGATGGTTCCACACATGGGTGGAAAACCTATATATCCAGTTCCTGCAGGTTACTTTGAGGTAAATTCTGATGGAACACCAGTAAATCCTGAAGACGTGCCAGCAGTAGGTACAGGAGATACTACAACAACGCAACCAGTAAAACCTATTGAAGTGAGTGACGGCCCAGATAAAGATATAATAGGAATGGTTCCAGGTTCTGTAGGCAGTGCGGCTAGTTCTATATCTGCAACAAGTAGTATGGCAGATTTAATGACAGGCAAAAGAGAACCTACTATGTTAGAGAAAATGTATATAGGATCAAAGGCTCAAATAGCTGTAACTGAGGCGCAATTAAAGGCTGCAGGAATAAGGTCTACAGGTAATGCAGAAAGAGACTTGTTAGCTATTTCTTTATATAACTCAACTATGGAAGGAAAACGGTCTGGAATAGTACCAAATTCAGAAGAAGATATTAAAAACAAAAAAGATATAGAGGATTTAAAAACTAAATATGTAGGTAAAAATACAAAATTAGCTAATCAACAAATGACTAAAAAACAAACATTTACGCCCCCAGCAGAAGAACAGATAACTAAGGTAACACCTACAGCACAACAGATAGCTAATCAACAAATGAGTACAGATCAAAGCTTTACACCTACAGCACAACAGATAGCTAATCAACAAATGAGTACAGATCAAAGCTTTACACCTACAGCACAACAGATAGCTAATCAACAGATAGCTAATCAACAGATGACTACAAACCAGATGTACACACCTGATGCAACACCTACAGCACAACAGATAGCTAATCAACAGATGACTACAAACCAGATGTACACACCCGATGTAACACAAACATCGTCAATAGACACACAAAAAATGTTAGATGCGTATAAAGACTATAACCCCTATTCTACCGTACCTAAAGTAACTAATTTTAGTGATCCAGATGTACAAACACCCCCTAAAGTAGAAGAAGTCGTAAATGTTTTAACAGAAAAGGGAATAAAAAATGTATATACTCCTTCAAAAGATTATGCAAACGTTGATTTTGGAGAGTATAACCCACCACAAGCATCCCTTGATCAATACAATCTTGCTAATCCAACGTATGCAGATACAACATCAGACAAATCGTTTATTGAACAACTGTTTGATAAAGACTTGCAGGCTGCAAAAAGGGAGAATACACAAAAAGAAATTGCATCGTTTAGACCATCAGCAAACATGGTAGCACAAGAAGAAATAAGAGCAAGAGATGCAGAAGAGTTTGCCCAAACAGAAGCTAAACGTGCTGAAGAGGAACAGATAGCTGCACAACAACAATTAGCACAATTAATGGCAGAAGAAGAGCGTTCTAAACCAGATGCACCAGAAGTATCAATAGGCGGCCCTGCAGGTATAGGTGGCGTAAGTGTCGGTGAAGCAGGCAGAGGTGGCGGCCCAGATCGTGGAGGTGATGCAGGCGGTGGAGGCTTTGGCGGTGGAGGCGGTAACTCATATGGAGGTGGCCCAATGAACAAAGGTGGCCTAGCCGCAAAAAAACCTAAAAAGAAACTGACAAAAAAATACAAGAAAGGTGGTTTAGCTGCATCTAAAAAATAGCTAAATATGACTGGCTACTCATCCCCCTACCAACATAGGCTACGGTGGCCCCAGTAAAAGGAGACAGAAATGTCTGACGCAGTAATGGCAGAAGAAGTAAAGCCAGAAGAAAAAGTAGCATTTGCAAATCGTAAATACTCAAATGAAGATAGAATTAAAAAAGAAGAAGAAGAACTAGCAGAACTAATTGCAGAACAAAAAGGTGAAGCTAAAACAGAGGAAGAGGCAGAAGAAAAAGAACCTACTAATGCTGAAGAAAAAAGCTTTAAAAAAAGATACGGTGACTTACGTAGACATTCACAAAAACAACTACAGGAACATGTAGATAAAATAAATACTTTACAGAAGCAATTAGAGCAGTCCACTAAACAAGAAATTAAACTACCTAAGTCTGACGAGGATATTGAGGCATGGGCTAAAGATTACCCTGATGTCGCAGCCATAGTAGAAACTATAGCAATTAAAAAGGCTAAAGAACAAGCGTCTGGCTTAGAAGCTCGTGTAAAAGAAATAGACGAAATGCGAGAAAAGGCAAACAGAGATAGAGCAGAAGTAGAGTTAATGACTGCACATCCTGACTTTGCTGACATAAGAGACAGTGATGAGTTCCATGAATGGGCTGAAGAACAACCTAAATGGATTCAAGATGCTTTATATGAAAATGACAGTGATGCAAAAGCAGCATCAAGAGCTATAGACTTATATAAAGCAGACAAAGGTATTAAAACTAAAAAGCCTTCTTCGGGTAAGGATGCAGCTAAAGCAGTATCTAAAACAAATAGCAGAAGTGAGCCTGCTAGTGAAGAGGCTGGAGTTATAAAAGAATCAGTTGTGCAAAAGATGTCTGCACAGCAATACGAGAAAAATGCAGATAAAATTATGGAAGCTATACGATCAGGTAAGTTTGTATATGATATATCTGGCAATGCTCGTTAAAAAGGTATTGACATATTTATACAATTGTGTATAACTATATGTACAATGTAGTTGCGTAGCCTCTGTAAAGATTACCTACGCAACTTAATAATAGCAAACAGCAATAATAATATAGACTACCTAAAGTCTTTTGGCCCATTGATGTAGAAGTCGGCCAACTTTTACTAAAATGCACCCTATAAGATTTAGCCACTACATGAATACTTGTTTCGTTTGCATCTGTAGAAAATCCAAAGGAGAATTAAAATGGCATTTTCAACTGCGGCTGGGTATGGTAACTTACCTAACGGTAACTTCTCACCAGTCATATACAGCAAACAGGTGCAACTTGCGTTTCGCAAAGCATCTGTTGTAGGAGCTGTAACGAACTCCGACTATTTCGGAGAAATCGCTAACATGGGGGATTCGGTTAAAATTATCAAAGAACCAGAAATCACCGTGAAAGAGTACGCACGAGGTACAACTATTACACCTCAAGATCTTGATGACGAAGATTTTTCATTGACCATTGACAAAGCAAATTACTTTGCATTTAAAGTTGATGACATTGAGGAAGCACATTCACACGTCAACTTTCAAGACCTTGCAAGTGATCGTGCTGCTTACCGTTTGGCTGACCAATTTGACCAAGACGTTCTTGGTTACTTGTCAGGTTACAAACAATCAGCATTGCATGGCACAGCAAATGCAGTTAACACAACCGTAAATGGTTCAGTTGCTGTATCTACTGCTGCTACTAACGAGTTATTAGCATCTATGCAAGTAGACGCTGCTGACTTTAATAGTGGTACAAGCGGTAACTCAATCGTTGCTGTTCCTCGTGCAAGCGGAGATAGCTTAAACACAACTACTGCTAAAGCATCACCATTGTCAATCATCGCTCGTATGTCAAGAAAACTTGACCAACAAAACGTTGACACAACTGGTAGATGGCTTGTAGTAGACCCAGTGTTTGCAGAGCTTCTTCAAGACGAAGACTCACGTCTTCTCAATTCTGACTTCGGTGGATCTGGCTTACAAAACGGATTAATCTTGAACAACGTTCATGGATTTAAAGTTTACATGTCAAACAATCTACCTGCAGTTGGTAACGGTGCAACTGGTGCAACATCAACAGGAAGCACACACTTTGGTGTGATCGTTGGTGGTCATTCATCAGCAGTTGCAACAGCAGACTCAATCAATAAAACAGAAACCTACAGAGATCCTGATAGCTTTGCTGATATTGTTAGAGGTATGCATATGTACGGCAGAAAAATATTGCGCCCAGAGGCTTTAACTCGTGCAATATATGTTTCTGGTATATAAGGGGGGATTAGATAATGGCTACAATTACAGCAACACTTGCTAATACTCACGGTTCTTCTTCAAGAGGAAGACAACCTTATTACGTTCAACAAATCGTTGACCTAACAGCTAACAGCATTAATCCTAATGGTGATGTAGTACAGTGTCTTACTGTACCTGCAAACACCAAAATTATTGCTGCAGGTTTTCAGGTAACTTCAAGTGCTACACAAAATACTGGTACTGATGCAACAGCCGCTCTTGGCACTGGTGCAGATGACAACGAGTATGTAACTGCATTTGACATTGACGGTGCATCTGACGGAGCATACGCTCCTAGTGTAACTGTTTCTGCTGACCTAGTTATTACGTCAGCCGATACTCTAGACTTAACACTTGCAGGTGGAGGAGCTTCCTTTACAGCAGGTGAAATCAGAGTATTTGCTGTTTTACAAGACGTTAGTGACATCGGTGAGATGGAAGCAGACGAAGTTGATCGTGATCAACTAGCATAATAATATTTAGTGAGGCAGGGCAACTTGCCTCACTTTTTATCATAGGAATTACAATGGCTGAAACATACCTTACGTTAACAAATAAAGTTATAGCTAGATTAAATGAAGTTGAGTTAACATCATCTAATTTTACATCTGCTAGAGGAATACAAGTACAGTGTCAAAACGCTGTCAACGAAGCTATTCGTTATATTAATCAAAGAGAATACAATTATCCTTTTAACCACGCTACAGCAACTCAAACGTTAACAGCAGGTACAGTAAAATACAGCGTTCCTACTTCTACAAAAGTAGTAGACTATAATACATTTAGATTAGTAAAAGATTCAGACTTAGGCAATGGATCTATAAGTCTAAGTCCACTAAATTATAATGAGTATTTAAATAGCTACGTAGAACAGGAAGATGAAATACAAACTACAACACTAAGTCAATCTCACACTGACTCAGTTACTACGCTAACTGTAGCAAGCACTACAGGATTTGATAGTTCAGGAACTGTATATGTAGGCAATGAAGTTATGACTTATACAGAAGTGGGATCGTCTACAACTCTTACTGGAGTTACTCGTGGTACAGGTGGGTCAACTGCTGCTGCACATGCAAGCGGTGTACAAGTTGCTCAGTTTGATAACGGAGGAATACCTAAGTATGTTGTAAGAACACTTGACAATAACTATATACTATATCCTTTTCCAACAAAATCTTATTCACTAAAATTTGATTACTTTACTTTTCCATCAGATTTATCTGCACACGGAGATACAACAACTATACCTGATAGATTTGCTGCTGTTATAATAGATGGTGCTACAGCTTTTGTGTATCAGTATCGTGGTGAAATGCAACAATATGGTGTAAGTTTTGCTAGATTTGAAGACGGTATTAAACACATGCAAACATTATTAGTTAATAGGTACGACTATTTACGATCAACTTATATACCACAGGCTACAAATTATATAGGATCACGAACATCAACTAGGACTATTTAATGCCTGAAACTTCACAAATAAATCCAGTAGCTTTTAACTGCGAAGGAGGTTTAGTATTAAATAAATCTACTTTTTTAATGCAACCAGGAGAAGCGTTAGAGTTACAAAACTTTGAACCTGATATTGGTGGTGGCTATAGAAGAATAAACGGTTTTAAAAAATACATTAACCATATAGTTCCTCAGACATCCTCTTCTTCTGAATCTATATTAATGAATACTGTATTTGCTGATAAAGTAATAGCAGCTAGAGGTGAAAAAATATGGAGTGCTGCATCAACTACTATGACGATTGCTATAACTGCAGATACTTCTATGTCAGGCTCTGGAACAATTAATGTTTTTAGTACTTCTGGATTTACTTCAAGTGGTACGTTACAGATAAACAGTGAAATATTTACATATACAGGTATAACTTCTTCTACCTTTACGGGTGTAACTCGTGCTACATCATCTACTACAGCAGCAGCTCATGCAGTAAAAGACATAGTTTCAGAAAGTTGGACTGTAAGAGATACAGGAAGAACAAACGCAGCAAAGTATTCTTTTGAAAAGTTTAACTTTGACGGCAACGATAAAATAATTGTAGTTGATCAAACTAATGCACCTACAGTTTTTAATACGTCTTTTTCGGCTACAGATGTAAGTGAAAGTAGTGTTGCAGGTGCAAAACACGTAACTGCATTTAAAGGACATATGTTTTATTCAGGTATGTCTAGTACCCCCGAAGAAATAGTATTTAGTCAACCTTTTGATGAAGATGCTTTTAGCAGTGGATCAGGTGCAGGTAGTATTAAGGTAGATGACACTATTGTAGGAATGAAAACATTCCGTGAAGATTTATTTATATTTTGTGAAAATAGAATATTTAAACTATCAGGTACGTCTTCTTCAAACTTTGCAATGTCTCCTGTTACTCGTAACATTGGTTGTATTAATGGAAATACTATACAAGAACTTGCAGGTGATTTAATTTTCCTTGGCCCAGATGGTTTAAGAACTGTTGCAGGTACAGCTAAAATTGGTGACGTTGAGCTTGGTACAATAAGCAAAAATGTACAGCCTTTATTTGATGAACAAATAGATGATGCTGCAGTCTTTGAAAGTGTTGTTATACCAGAAAAAACACAATACAGATTATTTTTTGCTAAAGAGGGTCAGGCACCATCATTAACTAAAGGCGTTATATGTGTACGAAAAAGTGAAGGTTATGAGTTTTCTGAAATTAGAGGCTTAAAACCTTCTAGTACAGATACAACAATAGACACAGGTGATGTATTAATATTACACGGAGACTATACTGGATATGTAAATAGACAAGAAGTAGGTAATGACTTTGATGGTACTGTTATATTTGGTAAATATAGAAGTCCTGACTTAGGTTTTAACGACTTAGGTATCAGAAAACACATGCAAAGAGTTATAATTAACTACAAACCTGAATCTGCTATTGACGCAGATTTATTTTTAAGGTATGATCAAGAATCAGCAGAGTCTGCTAGACCTGCTGCATATCCTTTAGATTCTACAAAAGTAGCTGCTCAATACGGAGTTGCTACATATGGATCAACAAGTACCTATGGTGGTACAACACAACCTTCTGTAAGACAATCAGTAGAAGGGTCAGGGTTTACAATAGCTTTAAGAGTAAATGATGGGGGTTTAACTGCTCCTTATTCTCTTAAAGGATTTCAATTAGAATATCAAATAGGAGCTAGAAGATAAATGGGTGCTACATATACAAGACAGTCCTCTTATACTGACGGAGATGTAATTACAGCAGCAGATACTAACAACGAATTTGATCAGTTGTTAGCTGCATTTGCTGCATCTACAGGACACACACACGATGGTACAACTGCTGAAGGTGGCCCAATAACTAAACTGTTAGGTACTTCTATTACTATTGGTGATGCTACAGCAGGTACAGATATAACAGTAACATTTGATGGTGAGTCAAATGATGGTGTATTTAAATGGATGGAAGACGAAGACTACTTTGAGTTTTCTGATGACATACTTGTAGCTAGTACAGAAAAAATACAGTTTCGTGATACAGCAATATATATTAACTCTTCAGCAGATGGACAGTTAGATCTTGTAGCTGACACAGAAATACAGATAGCAGCTACTACAGTAGATATAAATGGTGCAGTAGATGTTTCTGGTAATTTGTCTGTAGGTGGTAACTTAGATGTTACTGGTACATTTGATCTTAGTGATTCTAACTTTACAAATGCAGGTAATATACAACTTGATAGTATATCAGGTGATTCAGACACAAACACTAGTATTACATTTAGTGGTTCAGATGTTATTACAATAGCTAACGCAGGTACAAACCAAGTTACATTTAATGATGGTTCTATTGCTCCTGTAACTGACTCAGATGTAGACTTAGGTACAACTAGCTTACGTTTTAAAGATGTTTACATAGATAGTGCTACAGTTACGGGTCAAGTTGCAGCAGCTTCATTAGACATTTCTGGCGATATTGATGTAGATGGTACTACTAACTTAGATGTAGTAGATATTGATGGTGCAGTAGATATGGCTAGTACATTAACAGTAGCTGGAGTTTTAACTGGTGCATCTTTAGATATTTCTGGAGATATAGACATTGATGGAACTACAAACTTAGATGTTGTTGACATTGATGGTGCAGTAGATATGGCTTCAACTCTTCAAGTTGATGGTGTAGCAACCTTTACTGGTAGAGATATTCATAGTGGTGGTATTACTATTGCTAATGCTGGACAAATTGGTTCTGTTGGAGATGCAGATGCAATCGCTATTGCAAGTGATGGTGTAGTAACACTTACACAAAAACTAGTAGGTACAGAATTAGATATATCTGGCAACGTAGATGTAGACGGTACAACAAATCTTGATGTAGTAGACATTGATGGTGCAGTAGATATGGCTACGACTTTAGCAGTCGCTGGAAATGTAGACTTTAATGGTGACTTAGATGTAGATGGCACTACTAACTTAGATAACACAGACATAGATGGTACACTTGTCGTTGATGGATCTAACATATCATTAGACAGTACATCCACATTAAACATTGATAACTCTAATACAACAAATGGTATTACTATAGGTACTGCAACCTCTGGTGTACCTGTATCTATTGGTCACACTACATCTGAAACTACAGTAAATGATAACTTAACTGTTACAGGATCTACTACTTTAGCTGCTACTTCTTTTGGAGATGCAAACATAACTAATGTAGGTGATATTGCTCTTGACTCTATTAGTGCGGATGGAACAGATATTAATATTGCAGTTACTGACAACTCTGCTACTGCTCTTACAATTAAACAAGGCTCAGATGCGTATCTTATTGTAGATACAGCAAATAGTAGTGAGTCTGTATCTATCGGTACAGGTGTATCAGGAACAGCAATTACTATAGGACACGGTACATCTGAAGTTACTTTTGGAGACAATGTTACAGTAACAGGTGATTTTACTGTCAACGGAGCAACTACTACAGTCGCTACAACTAATTTAACTGTTACAGACCCACTAGTTAAATACGGGCAAGGTTATACTGGTACAGCCTATGACCAAGGTTTTATTATTACTCGTGGAGATGGATCAAGTAGTAACACAGCAAACAGAGGCTTTATCTGGGATGAGTCTGCTGATGAGTTTGCAACCATTGCAGCTAATACAGAAGCAGGAACTACCGCAGGTAACGTAACTATAAATGACTATGCACCTTTACACGTAGGAGCAATAACAGCAGATGATAACTCTACGTTCTCAGGTGAAATTGCTGCAGCTTCACTAGACATCTCAGGTGATATAGACGTAGACGGTACAACTAACCTAGACGTTGTAGATATTGATGGTGCTGTGGATATGGCATCTACTCTTGGAGTGGCAGGAGTATTAACGGCCAACGCTGGTGTGGTTGTAGATAACATTACTATAGATGGAAACGAAATTGATGTAAGTTCTGGTGATTTAACACTTGATGTAGCTGGTGATTTAATTTTTGACAGCGATGCTCCAAACTGGAGAATGAAAGATAATGGAACTTCTATATTAGAGATCGCTTCTATAAGCAGTGGCCCTGGTTTTTTTAGTGCTGTTTCAGATGCGGATATGCATTTTAAAGGTAATGATGGCGGCTCAGCTATAACAGCCCTGACCCTTGATATGTCAGAAGCAGGTGCGGCTACGTTTAATTCTACTGTAACCTCAACAGGATTTATTTCTACTACAGCAGGTACATCTAACTTCAGAGCAGGTGTCAACGCTGGTAACTCAATAACATCTGGCGGTGTTAAAAACGTGGTTGTAGGTGATGAGGCTGGTACGGCAATCACGACTGGAGACCAGAATACTTTTGTTGGTTATCAAGCTGGTGATGCGACTACTACGGCTAATAATAACACTGGTATAGGAAATAACGCTTTAGGTGGAAACATTCTAGGTTCATACAATGTAGCAATAGGTAAAGATTCTTTAGAAGAAATGAACCCAGCTAGTGCTACTGATATGTATAACACAGCAGTTGGTGCAGCCGCAGGACAAAAAATAACCACAGGTACAGAGAACACTATAATCGGTGGACTTGCAGGTGATGCTCAAACTACTGCTAGTTATAATACAATTATTGGTTCTATAGCAGGGTCAGCACTTACTACGGGAGGAGAAAATACTGTTGTCGGCAGAGCGGCTTTGTTTGCAGGAACAACTGGTACACAAAATGTTGCTATTGGAGTTGAGGCTTTATCGGCAAATACAACTGGGC
>Ga0208158_1000283_pt1 | contig 19750 bp, 38 predicted proteins | sample 8_EtaG_FD_184081 | JGI IMG/M metagenome (GOLD analysis project Ga0208158, IMG submission 184081) | Marine viral communities from the Subarctic Pacific Ocean - 8_ETSP_OMZ_AT15162 metaG (SPAdes) (version 2) | ecosystem: Environmental > Aquatic > Marine > Oceanic | place: Pacific Ocean | collected...
TACATGGCACTATATTTGATTGGTTGGGTTTACCACGTAGTCCTTATGCTAAGATTAATATTCACTTGGGAGGAGCTTATGGTGATAAAGAAGCTAGTATGAAACGTTTTTGTGAAGCCTTTCAACGACTACCTGATTCAGTAAAGACACGACTCACGGTTGAGAATGATGATAAGGCTTCTATGTATTCAGTTAAGGACTTGTATCACGGAGTTCATGAAGTGATTGGTATCCCTATCGTGTTTGATTATCATCATCATAAATTTTGTACTGGTGATTTGACCGAACGAGCTGCTTTAGAGTTAGCTATGTCTACGTGGCCTGATGATGTTGTTCCTGTTGTTCATTATTCTGAATCACGAGCTATCGAACAAGAAGACCCTAAGTTGAAGCCACAAGCTCATTCTGATTATGTTTATGATTACATTGATACTTATGGAAACAAAGTTGACGTTATGGTCGAAGCTAAGGCCAAAGAATTAGCTGTTAAAAAATATAAGGAGTTGCATTATGGCCGCTAGAAAAAATATTAAATACAAAGATGATACGAGCTACACTACAAAAAGCAAACGAAAGACTCGTAAGGTAACACGAAGAACGCGTAAGTATCTAAAGAAGGGTGAACAGAATCCTTTCTTAAAAAGTGTCATGATAGGTATGGTCAATATATTGAAACCATACAAAAGTTAAATGAGTAAAAAACCTGATATGTTTGCAGAAAACAAAGCCGTGATGCCATACGGTGATAATGTTTCTGCTCCAGCTATAAGACCTGATGATGTTGATACTTGGAAATTTGAAAAGGTTGCAAAGACAAATCATTTTTTTGAAACACGTTACAATGAGATTAAAGAAGAATATAAAAAGTTAATTGAAGCTTATGAATGGAATCAATTAGTATATAAGTCTGAGTTTAGTTTCACACCTGTAAAGGGTGATACTTATTACTTATATCAACGAGAAGAAGGTACTTTGTTCTTGAGTTTAATAGAGTCTTGGGCTTGGGGTAAGTCTAAACTTAAAACACAACAACCAGTATTCATCGGTGCTTTTAAATTAGATTCTAATGATAAATGGGAGAAGATAAATGAAACAACTAATAGCTAATCGTGTCCCTCCTGGAGACCGTTGGGCCATCATTGATGATGATTCTGATATAGTTTTCGGAAGTCTTACAGATTGTTTAAATGAAATATATAGTATTCGTGAAGCTACACAATTCTTTATAGATGCTAAAAAAGGTGAAGTCTATATCGAAGATGGTGTAGAGAAACCACAACCAGTCAAGAAGTATAGTCTATATGGTGAGGAGATTTAGATTAGATGAAATCTGATAAAGAGTTGATTGTCTATTGGGCTCCTATCTTTGATACTATTGCAGAACCTCTTGATTGGGATATCTTATATTATGAACCCGAGAGACTACTAGACTCTGTACAGGAAAATAAAGTACAGAAGATAGGTAATCCTAAGTTACGTGATATGTTAAAGAAGAAACATAAAAGAGTTACTCATCCTAATCACAATCTATTTAGATGTCCTGCTGTACAGAATAGTTTTCGTAACAATTTTGTAATACGAAATCCTATCGAGACTTATATCAAGATAGACCCTATTGATGATACTAAACACTATGAAAGAGGATATGGTGTTGACAACGACCGTATAAAGTATTTGAGTAATAATTGGATTGAATGTGATATAACACATGAATCTAATTTAGTTAATTGTGATTTGTTTGTTTATAGTTTACGATGGATATTCTTTACAGAAGAAGAGTCTCTAAACTTTAAATTCAGTTCACCTTGGTTCAGTAAAGCTCCTCATCTCAAATATGGTTCGGTTGTACCAGGGACATTCGATTGTGGTAAATGGTTTAGGTCTGTGATGCCTGAATTTAATTTATGGCCTGGTACTGGTGAATTTAGAATACTTGAAGATGAACCTTTAGCCTATGTAGAGTTTAAGACTGAACGTAATGTTAAGTTGGTTAGATTCAAAATGAACGATATATTAACTAAGATATCACGAACAACAGCTATGTCTTCATCTTGGGAGGGTAATGTTCCTTTATGGAAAAGATATCTTAGATTTAGTAAGACTCGACAAAAAGATATAATCTTAAAAGAAATTAGAAAGAATGTTATATGAAAAAAATAAAGATTGTAGTGCCTTATGCTACAAAGAACACAACACAAATGTATAAATACTATTACTGGAGTAAATAATGAAAACAATGAAATACTTTTCAGCAGCTTGGTGTGGTCCATGTAAGACCTTTAAACCAGTTATGAATGAAATATCAGGAGATGGTCACTCAGTACAATTTATTGACATCGACCAATCACAAGATTTAGCTCAACAATATAACGTACGTTCTGTACCTACGGTTGTCGTAGAGGAGAATGGTGTAGAAGTTGATAGAATTATTGGAGCTGTTTCGAAAGACCAGGTTATAAGTAAACTATAATGTCTGAAGAATATGACCCACTATTGTGGTATAAGGAAACTTTAACGAGGATGACCCAAGAAGAACTTGATGAAGAAGAAGCTAAACGTAGGATGAATGGTTCTTGGGACAACTATGTTAAGACTTTAGGTGATACACCAGAGAACATAATTAAGAAGTTACGTAAGGATGGTGTATGAAGTTTAAGTTAGTTCAGTTATATACAATGAATGAATCGAAACCTCTAGTTGGTGTTGATGATGTTGAGGTACAATGGGATACTTGTGATTTAAGTGAGTGTCCACCTGAAAGGGTTCCTGGTACCGTTAGTATGGTAAATCATGGAAAGTTATCACAATGTGCTGACGAAGATTTACCTAAAGTGTTTACAGATACAAATGGGACAGAACATCGTATCGAAGATATACACTCGTTAAGGTCAAGTTGATGAATAAACTATTAATGTCTTTGATAGCTACGGTCATAATTAATATCTTTGTTTGGATACAAATGAATGGACAATTTATCAAAAATGCTCCGAGTTGGTTAAGTTCTAAGTTTTTGATTCTCGGTATGGGAGCTCCTTTAGGTTTAGGGTTCTGGTATGCTACAAGATGGTCTTACGAACACTTTGGTTATACTTGGGGTTACAGACTTACAGGTTTCGGTTTAGGAACTATAGTGTTTGGTATAATGTCTTGGTTAATTTTAGATGAGATACCTACAACGAAAACTATGGTATCTTTAATGTTAGCTGCGGCTATAATTTTAATACAAGTGAGTAACGTAATAGAATGAAAAAAATATATTGGTTATTTGGATTATTAACATTTGTAATAGGACAACCTTTACTTTTGTATTATCCTAAAATAGGTTTAAATATTTTGATGGGTATGTTAGTACCTATCGTAATGAGTTATATCAACATAGAGATTATTGATTATCTATCCAGGACGAAAGGTAATTTTATTACGTTTGGTTTTAATATGATTCAATTCATAACTAAATCTATATTTATGGTTGGAATGACGTATCTAGGTGTAGTGGTACTAGAATTAGATTTTAGAATATTTGTTCCTATACTTTCTTTCACTTGGTTCACATTTCATGTACTAGAAGCATTTTTCACACAAAAAATAATTGAGAGCTCATGGAAATAAAAGAATTTAAATCTTATAAAGCTATGTGTCAACTTGTAGCCTCTAACATAAGAGATTGTGTTAAAGGTAATGATAATCCAATTCTAGGATTAGCTACTGGTTCAACACCTATAGGTGTTTACGAATTACTTTCTAAAATGCGTAACACTCATTTCGATAACACTATCACTTTTAATCTTGACGAATATAGAGGTCTCAATCACAATCATCGTCAATCATATCATTACTTCATGAGAAAACACCTCTTTCAATTTCACAACTTTCAGAAAAATTATTTCCCAAGTCAAAGTAATTTACATAAATACGATATTATGATTAAGAATGCTGGTGGTATAGATATTCAGATACTTGGTATCGGAACTAACGGACATATAGCATTTAATGAACCTGGTTCGAGTCGACATTCAGCAACACGAATAGTTGACTTGACTGAAAATACTATTAATGATAATAGTAGATTCTTTGACCCACTCGAACCTATTCCAACACAAGCATTCACAATGGGGATGTCAAGTATTATGGATGCTAAAAAAATATATTTGATGGCTAACGGAAAACATAAAAGAGATATATTAGAAAAAACTTGTAAGGGAGAAGTATTATCTGATATACCTGCTTCTTTCTTGAATGAACATAAAAATGTAGAGGTGTTATATTGTGATTGATAAGATAATGATTGTGTCTCATCCTGATGATGAGGCATTGTTTGGAGGAGCTGAGTTGTTAGCTCATCCAGATGAATATAAGGTTGTAGTGTTAGATGAGTATCATAATGATATTAGAAGAAGAGAGTTCCTAGATAGTATGAGATTCATTGGTATTCATGAGTATGAACATTGGACAGGTTTCAAAGGTAGAGAAGACTACTACAGAGAAAAATTAATCTATGAACTACTTAGAGTTTTACGAGAACGTGACTATAAAAAAATAGTCACTCATGGTGTTAATGGAGAATACGGACATCCTCGTCATAGAGCTTGTCATGATGTTTTAGCTCACTTAAGACCTGAGAAGTTATGGTGTTTCAGTAGAGGTAAAAAATTAGACGATAAGATGATTAAAAAGAAAGGTGATTTGTTAAAAGTATATAAGTCACAAGTAGAAGTATTAGATTGGTTTAATTGGGAACATGAGGCTATAAGAAAACTAGATGAACGGTTGGATATTATATAAAAATCCTATTGAAGAGTCTTGGGAAACTCAAAGACTCGTAGAAGAATTTAAGAAAAAAGATATACAGATTCGTGTAGTCAATCCTAACGACGTTGATATATTTGTTGATAGAGAAGATAGAAAATCAATTATCGTTGGAGGTAAACCTAGATGGTTACCTGACTTTGTAATCCCTAGAACTGGTTCTGGTACAACTTACTTTGTAAAAGCTATCATAAGACATTTAGAAAGACTAGGTGTTACTTTAATAAATGGTAGTGAAGCTATTGATACCGTTAAAGATAAATTATATTCACAACAGATATTAGCTGCTTCTAATCTACCAGTCCCTAAAACTCTATTAGTAAAACATCCTATCAACTTAGATTGGGTAGATAAACATCTTAACTTTCCTGTTATCATAAAAACATTAAGTGGTTCATTTGGAGCTGGTGTATTCATGGCAGAAGATAAAAAAGAATTAGGTCAATTAATAAAGATGGCTGAAATCACTAATGAAGGTTATGATATTATACTTCAAGAGTTTGTAAAAGACTCGTATGGTAAAGACTTGAGGGTGTTGGTTGTTAATGGTAAAGTAGCAGGTTGTATGATGAGACAATCGACTGATGATGATTTCAGAGCTAATATCACACGTGGAGGTGAAGGTATTCCTTATCAGATTACAGAGGATATAGAATGGTTGGGTGGTGAATCAGCTAGACTCTTAGGACTAGATATAGCAGGTGTTGATTTACTATTTGATAATGGTGGATATAAGATATGTGAGGTTAACTCTTCTCCTGGCTTTGAGGGTATGGATAAGTTTACTAAAACAAATATAGCTGAACAGATAGTTAATTATGTTACATATAAAGTTGGTGATGTTGAAGGATAATATAGTGTATAATAACCCTGAGAATCAAGTAATGGTTAAGACTGAAGGAGACTTGATTTATGTGATATGTAATTCAGAAGAGCAACAGGATGTAGTGGTTAAGAAGATGACTACTGATAAATGCTTACTTGAATCTTATGAAGTATGGGAAGATGATAAAGTGATTCTGATGTTTAGAGTATTAGATAATTATGAGATTAAGTCTGATTTAAATTGAGTCGCTATATTATTCTCTTCTAACTTAACTTAAACATCGTAGATAAGTATCGAGCAACATGAAAAATATGAACAAGTATTTTATAAAAGATTTAAAAGAAATATCAGTTGAAGAATATAATCATATATTCGAAATCAATCGTAACTTGGAACCTTTACATTATAAGTTTGATGATTTTGAATATTGGATTATTAAAGATGTTCTAGTAAGACCTGAAGAAGCTAATAAATTTATATTAGATAATTACGTCATAATAGAACGTGAACATGAGAACAACCAATCTCATCATCCTAATAAACAATTAGTATATCCTGAATTTACTTTTTATAACATAAAAGAATTGTTGATGAGATTTATTAGTGAAAATGAAATCTTAGAAATACCTACTATACATTATCAAGACCTCAATACTAAAATCAAACTAGATAAAGCCTGGCATACATATAGTAACTTAGCATATAAAAACGTAAAGATACGAAATAGAAATCACGAACCTCATACAGATGGATTCACAATGGGTTGTAATTTATTTTTAACTCACAATGGTGTTGGTACCTCACTATTCAAGAAAAAATATAATGACGAACTTATAATTTCTGCAATCGAAGGTTTCGCTAAGTATGGTAAAGAATTTGTTAATCATATAAGTAGATATTACCGAATACGTGCTGAGGATGATACGATAATTGACGGTTGGGTAAATATAAAAGAAGACGATAACTGGTTACGACATCACACGATACCAGGAGAGTTCAACACAATTTCTATGTATAGGGGAAGTTACTTTCATTCACCTCACATATCTGATACTTTAGAGGATGATGAGATTAGACACAATTTAGTTTTTGGTTATTTCGCTCAGACAAATGAAGAAGAAGATGGTCATTATGAACGAGAAGTCGAGAAATGGAATTATAAAAAAAAGACTTGACGCGTATCTAATTTATTCCTTATATTCACTATATGAATCAATGTAAAAAATGTAATACTGAGTTAGACAATCAAAGAGTTCACTTAGGTTACACCGAATGTTTAGATTGTAGTGAGGTTGAGGCTTACTCAGCTCACACGGTCTATCCTCACAAGACAGGTGGTTATGTTCAACCTGTAAGTAAGACTACATCTAATAATCTCAAACGTATGGATAGACGAAGTACAGGTAATACTCGAAAGTATAAATCTGTAGGGGGTGATTGGGACAAGTGGTTAGAACAATACTATCACAACTTATACAATCCTAAGCCTGAAAAGAAACCTATCAAAGATGTATGTACAATCGAACTTATGGATTCTGATACATTATATAATAAGACTATGTTATACTACAAAGATAACGGGTATCAGAATACAATCAAATGGTTAAAAGAATTATTCAGTAATGATAAGATATCCTTAGGTAACAAATCTAAGATGTTAGAGGAAATCAATCACTTAGAGTTATTACCTAAACGATTACGTAAATGGACAATGAAAATAAATTAAAAAAAGTGCCGATTTTACTTGACACGTATTAGTTTTTATCCGTATATTCAGATATGAAAAAGAGAGAAAATATGAAAGATTCAACATTTAAACACTTTAATCCAATGGCTCTTCGTGATAAATACACGGCTAGTAAGGGTAGTAATTATTCTTCGTTTTGGATGGATAATGACTTTGATACTCGTAAGACTTCTATATTTGATGATGAGAGTGATGTCAACGTCAAACCTAAGATTGACTTAGTTGCTTTAGCTAGTTACAGGAGAGCTATTTCTAACTTTGTGACTATCGTGACTGGTGAGTCGGATATCAAAGTTAGTTTTAATACTCAAGGTCAATCATACACCGATGGGAAAACCGTTACTATAGGAGCTAAGTTAGATGACAAGTTGTTCGACCCTTCAGTTGGTCTAGCTCTTCATGAGGGTTCACATATCAAATTATCAGATTTCAATTTTCTCAAACAACTTGATATTAATATTCCTGTTGAGACTATTCAACTAGGTGGTAAGAAAGGTTTTACTGAAGAACAGACAATACATAATGTCAAAAATTTACTTAACTATGTTGAGGATAGACGTATTGACAATTATGTCTTCACTACTTCTCCTGGTTACAAAGGTTATTATCATTCAATGTATGAGAAGTATTTCTACTCAAAGGTCGTTGATAAGGCTCTTTTATCTGATGAACATACTGATGAAGTAATGGAGTCATATATGTTTAGGATAATTAATCTTACTAATAAGAATACTAACTTAGATGCTCTCAATGGTCTTCGTGAGATTTGGGATATATTAGATATAAAGAATATTGAGGTTATAGGTAATACTCAGATGGCTTTCAATGTTGCTGTTGCTATTTATCACGTTATACTTGATAACTTACAAGATGGTGTTCAAGAAACTGATGAATATGGTAATACATCTACTAAACCTGCTCCTGCTCCTGGTGAGTCAGGTCAAGGTGAGAACGGTAAAAAGAAATTATCTGATGAAGAGTTTGAAAGACTAAAAGATGCTATGTCTGAAGGTGATGTTAGACAGGGACATAACAAAGGTAGTGATATTCAACTTACTGAGAATCAGAAAAAACAATTAGAGCACGCTATTAGAAAACAAGAAAACTTTATGAATGGTGATATTCAAAAGAAGATGGTTACTAAAAAAGATTCTAAGGCTCTTCAGACTATCGAAGAATCAGGTATGACTTACGAAGAAGTAGGTGAGAACGTTGGTTGGAATAATAAAAAAGTTAAGTGTTTGGTTGTTAAAAATTTGACAAAAGCTTTGATTGAAAATGGTAGTCGTTATGGTGGTGGTGGTTCACTAGGTATATTGAGTCCTTACAAATATGGTAGATATATTCCAGACCCTAAAGATTCTAATATAGAGAATGGTTTTGTAGAGAAGGGTATTCAACTAGGAACCAGACTCGGTAGAAAACTTCAAGTTCGTGGTGAGTCAAGAGATACTAAGTGGACAAGACTTGATAGTGGTAAGATTGATAAGAGACTTATTAGTGAGTTAGGTTTCGGAAACACTAGAGTTTTCAATACTACTTTTACAGAGTCTTATTCAGATGCGATACTTCATATTTCAGTTGATGCTTCTGGTAGTATGAGTGGTAAAAAATGGGAAAACACAATGACTTCAGTTGTGGCTATTTGTAAAGCCGCTTCTATGATTCAAAACGTTGATGTTGTTGTTTCAATCAGAAGTACTCACGATACAGGAAGTAGGAGAAATGATAGTTATGTTCCTCTTATCTTGATAGCTTATGATTCAAGAGTTGACAACTTCAATAAAGTTAGAAATATGTTTGCTCACATCAAAGTTGCTGGTACTACTCCTGAAGGACTTTGTTTCGAAGCTATTATGGATGAAATTATTCCTACTACTAAAGATAGAGATTCATACTTCTTAAATTTCTCAGATGGGATGCCTATGTTTGGTGGTGATGATTTTAGATACTACAATGACGATGCTATTAATCACACTAGAAAGATGGTCAATGAAATGAGAAACAAAGGTATTAACGTTCTCAGTTATTTCATTGGTGATGACTATAATAGAGATAATAATATGATTGATTTCAAACAAATGTATGGTAAAGATGCTGAGTTTATTGATGTGACTTCTGTAATGTCAGTTTCTAAAACAATGAATAAGAGATTTTTACAGAAGTGATTAAGTTCTTTATAAATTTAATTTACAGAAATAATCCTGAATGTATATGTGGATACAAAATGAAACCTGTTAATATTAAATGGGAAAACGTAAGTTGGAAATGTTTATGGGAAAAGGAATGTGGTTATGAAGCTTATGAAACTTGGAACGGTACAATGCATTGGTTTAAAAGTTAATGAGTGATTTGATGTTATTAAAGAATAACTTAGGTGAGTTCTTATCTTCAATTCTAAGTTTATTAATTTTAAGTGGATTAGTTCCATTATCGTTGTTTTTGACTGAGTATTTTAGATGAAAAAAAAGTTAAAAAAAGACTTGACACGTATAGGGATTTCTTCGTATATTTAGGTATAAGAAATGAGAGAAAAATTCAATATTAAAAAAGGAAATAATAAATGAATAGTGTAGTTGTTAAAATAGAGATGTCGGGTAACCGATATAATGCGTACGATTCTGAAGGTAAGAAATGGACTTCAGAAATCGGTACTGGTACTCGTAAAAATGCTTATATGAAAGGTATGGCTCTTGAACGTAGGATTAGTAAAACAAATGGTAATCCATATTGGTGGAAAGTTGATATGAGTGAATTTGAGAAAAGTTCAGCTCCTGTCTTTGATGTATCATCAATAGATGTTCCTACTGACCATGCTGAGGTTCTTAACTTTATTCACACTTCATACGACCTCAAACCTAAAGGTCTTGTTATGAATGAACTCAAGTGGAAATACTTGATTCGTTCTGCTGTTCGTGGTAAAAATATTCTGATGACTGGTCCTGCTGGTTGTGGTAAGACTATGGCTGCTAAGTCACTTGTTAATTCACTAGACAGACCAGACTTCTACTTTAATCTAGGTGCTACTCAAGACCCTAGGTCAACACTAATTGGTAATACTCACTTCGATAAGAAGAAGGGTACTTACTTTTCAGCTTCACTATTTGTGAAAGCTATTCAGACTCCTAATGCTGTGATTCTTCTTGATGAGTTATCAAGAGCTCATCCAGATGCTTGGAATATCTTGATGACGGTTCTTGATTCAGGTCAGAGGTACTTGAGACTTGATGAGGCTGATGGTTCTGAGACGATAGAAGTAGCTGAGGGTGTGACTTTCGTAGCTACTGCTAATATAGGTAATGAGTATACTTCTACTCGTGTGATGGACAAGGCTTTGATGGACAGGTTCATGATTGTTGAGATGGATGTCCTGACTGATGAAGAGGAGTTCGGTCTTCTAACTTATATGTTCCCTCATGTTGACCCTGAGTTGTTGAAAGCTGTTTCGGAGATTTCTCACTTGACTAGAACTGAGTCAAACTCAGAGGTCGGTAAAATCTCTACTGGTGTTTCAACAAGAACTTCTGTCGAGGTGTCTGGGTTGTTGTTTGATGGTTTCGGTCTTGATGAAGCGGCTGAGGTGACGATTTATCCTCAGTATAGTGATGATGGAGGAGTTGACTCGGAGAGAACATTTATCAAACAGCTTGTTCAGAAGTATATTTCAGATGGTTCTTCTGAGGACTTGTTCAATGAAGAGGAGATTGAAGCTAATAATGTCGCTAGTTAACGACAAAGTAATTAATAGACCAACTTGTTGCAATCGAGGTTGTGATAGGTTGGTCCATTTAATTAATTATTCTGCTACTGGTACTCCTAAGTACAGACCTTATTGCGGTCAATGTCATTTTGCTACAATGGGTAAAAAACCTTTTAGTGAAGGAGTAACACCTATTAAAAAAACTTATTGTGAAAATGGTGATAGTAGATTAGGATTTACTTGTGCTACAAAAGGTCAAGAATTACATTCTTGTATGTTAGATATGGACCACATAGATGGTGACCATTATAATAATGTTGAAGAAAATATACAAACATTATGCAAAAATTGTCATGCATATAAAACTAAAATGAATGGAGATAATAGAACAGGATGGTAACTATAGGAATAGATGTTGATGGAGTCTTAAGAGACTTCTGTACAGGTTTAGAAAAGGTAGTCAAGGAACATTATCCTGAATATCTACCTGAAGACTACACGGGTATCAACAACTGGAAACTATCAGATAACTTTATAGCTGATAAAGCTGATTTACAAAAAATTTATTGGGATGAATATGCGAAAGAGATTATGGGTGAGTCTCCTGCGTTTGAAGAGAACGTAAGACAGATGAAAAATCTTATCAGTCATTATGATGGACTCATTCATGGTAACACCGATGTGACTTTCGTATGTGTAACTTCTCAGAAACCTCATGCAAGATATCATACATTATCTTGGTTAGGTAAACATGGATTAAATTTTGATACTATCTATTTTAGAAAAGGTTGGAAGAAATGGATGGTCAATGTTGACTATCTTGTAGATGACTCACCTAATAACTTTGAGAATTGGGTTAGAGGTCGTGGAATGAAAGAAGGTTTCATCTTGATGGACCAACCTTATAATCAACATATCGAAACTGAACATAGAGTTTACGATATAGATAGTATTATGGAACACGTTAATATATAAAGGATATAACATGAGTAAAAGTAAAAAACTAATCAAATCATCAAATACTAAGTTAGACAAGAATGTCTTTGAATCTTACAAAAGGGTGATTGATGGTAAGATGAAAGCTGGTAAAGACGTTACACGTTTGATGGATAGATTGAATCATCTAATTCAAATTAACACTAAATAATTTTCTCACCGGCGGGTTAGGGTTTATTCCTTTCTTCCCTGACCCGTCTATTTCATAGGAGTAAAAAATGGAAGTAAGTAAATCACATGGTTATGCCCAGTATCTTGTTTTAGCAGATAAGTCTAATGGAGAGTTAAGAGCTAATTATGCTAACTATTTAAATTTTAAAAAAGTAAAAGAAGTTATTAACAATATAGCTTTTACAGATAAAAGTACTTATTCGTTCGAAGGCACTATTTATAATCGTAAAATAACCTCTACTGATGCTAAAAAGATTATTAGTAACATAGAGACTATTATTTGGACTGATACTACAGGTATGATGAAATTTGTAGCTAATCAATTAGGTTTAACAATATAGTGAGAAATTTTATTTCTCTGGTTACATTAATTGGAGAAATAAAATGGCAAAAAAACTTGACGCTCGTGAATATGAAGCCGAGTTAATTAAAGTTCTTGATGGTGATACAATCGATTGTTATATTGATTTAGGATTTGACCTCAAGATAAAAAAACGTATTAGATACATGGGTATCGATACTTGGGAATCTCGTACAAGAGATTTAGATGAAAAGGCAAAAGGTTTACTTGCGAAAGCAAGAAACAAGGAGTTATTAGAAGCAGGTGTTTTTAAACTTAAATCATTCGGAACAGGTAAGTTCGGTAGAGTTCTTGGAGAGATATTTGTCTCACCTGAAGTTGTCGGTGATGCCATTACTGAATGTATTAACAACCCCGATAGTAATATCGATTTATCATCTGATGGTTGGGTTAGTGTTAACGATATCTTGATAGAAGAAGGACACGCCTACGATTATCATGGTGGTAAGAAAAAAGATTTTAAAGCTGAAATAAAAGAAGAAAAAGAAAAACAAGAAAAATCAATCAAAGAGGTATAAATGGATTTAACATGGTTTTATTTACATTGTGTTCTAGCATTAGTATTAGTGGTTAAGGATTACAATGGAACATTAGAAGAGGACTTAAACAAGTTCGAATTAAGTATAGGTATACGAACAGAGTTGCCTCCTGAAGAAGGTGAAGAGACTGGTGACCCTGTTCCTTATTATATACCACCAATCGAAGAAAAAGTAGATTCAACCTGGATATTACCTGATTCACTAAAAAGATAAGTTATATGGCACATTATTACAATCCTTCACCTGATGAGTTGAATCCTGGTGATGTAACATTTAAGAACTATTTCGGTCCTCCGATTCTTGAGACAAGATTACCTAATGATGTTTTTGCAGGTATGAAACATATCGGTGATAAGGTTTTAGAAAAAGAAAATCCTATTCAGTATGGAGCTAATTTAGCTGGTCAAATCGTTGATGAGTTAGCTGTGCCTAAACAAGATTTAATCGACTTAGAAATATATGATTATTTTGAAACCGTAGGTAAACATTTCATAATGATGAGTTCTGATATGTTGGGTTCACCTATGGAAGAAAGTTTTATGGATAGGATACGGACTAAAATAACAAATATGTGGTTAGTCAATCAGATACAAGGTGAGTATAATCCTGTCCATCTTCACACTAGATGTTCAATATCAGCTGTTATGTATTTAAAGATACCGGAATATGCTGATAGAGCTATTCCTAATAAACGAGAACAAGATGGTGATATAACATTTGTTTATAAATCAGCAGGTGACCCTGCTAATTCTTTTGAAAGAAGTGTTCTTTCATTTAAACCTAAACCCGGTTATATGTATATGTTTCCCGCTACATTATTACATACGGTATATCCTTTTTTAGGACAGGGTAACAGAGTATCAGTTTCATTCAATATGATACACTCGGTGCTTAATGAAGAAGATGTTGAAACAGGAATGTATTCTGAAGTATTTGAAAAACAAGACAAGTTTGAAGGTGAACTGATGACGGAGTGGGAACTCAAAACAAATCAACAAAGTGAACAACCTCAGAAATGGTTTGTTCCGGAAAGTAAAAATGAATAAATCTAAACTTAGAGTTATCAAAGATACTTCGACGGTAAGTGGTACTTTATATAAAGATGATATTGTTTATGTTAACTCAGATTATAAAAATTCATATCAAAACCATGAAAAAATCAAAGTATTTGATGATATGGGTAGAATATGGTTTGTAGAAAGTTGTTTTTTAGAATCCGTTTGACTATTTATATTAGACAATAGGAGAATAAAAAATGGGAATATTAGAACTCATAGCCGGTTTAATTATCGGTATTTCGATTGGTAGTTTCGACAGAGAACCTGTCATACCAAACGATAGTACAAGAGTTTCTCAAGCATATTATGATGTGTATTATGATGTACACTTTAGAAGCTCATATTCTGACCCGTATTATAGAGGATATTATTATCCTTACACAACATACTATGTAGATACACCTAAGTATGTTTATATTAAACCAAAGAAAAAAAGAAGTGGTGAATACACAAGACGCACTAACAATGGTGGAAATAAAGGTGGATACCGAGGTGGTGGAAATAAAGGCGGTAACCAAAGTGGTGGCGGAAAAAGTCGTGGTGGTAGAAGAACTACAAGGAGAGAATAATGAAAAGTAATAAAAAGTTTTGGTTATTATTTTTATTGATGATAATGTTATCAGTAGGAACACAATTAGTAGGACAAGAAGTTAAAGAAACTACAGGTGAAAAAGTAGTAAAAACAATTCAAGATTGGGACTTTAAAAAATACGAATCGGCTCATAAAAGAGCACACATGAAAATGAATCAGAAACATAATGTTCAAAACAGACAAATGGTGGTGAAACAAAATCGTAAGAAGATGAGAACACGTCGTATGATTCAGACATTAGTTGTTGCGGGTGTTTCATATTACATCGGATATAAAGTCGGTGAAGATTCTTGGAAAGATAAGAAAAAAGATAAACCAGTTATGTGGAGGAAATAGTGAAATCGTTAGTAAAACTAATAGGTCTAATTCTTAGTATTCTAGGACTAAGTGCTAAGGCTACGAAAGCTAAAAAAGCTAAGGTCAAAAAGATTGACCAACAACTCAAGAAAATCGAAAAAGAAAAAACTAAAGTACAGAAGAAAAAAGTAGCTGTACAGAAAAAGAAAGAAGAAGTTAAGAAAGCTGTAAAGAAGGTTCCTAAAAAGAAACCTAACGTAAAGACAGCTAAGAAAGCCGCTGCTTCTCTCAAGAGACGAGCTCGTAGATGATAAAAAAAATATTAGACACAATATTTTCTGATAACGCAGAGTTTGTTGTTAGGTTTATATTTGCAGTTGTGTGTATGGGATTCATTATAACTAATTTTGTTTTTGGACAAACTACATTCACAGATGAAGAGATAATTAATCTTGAAAATGATTTTATATATCTTGAAAATAAAGTTGACTCATTATCTTATCAGGATAGTTTGAAAGCTATCTTGATAACAACTCTTGAAGATGAACTTAAGTTGACGAATGAAGAACTCGAGATGACTAACGAACAATTAGAACTTTCTAAAAAGAAAACAAAGTTAGTCAAACCGAGTTGGTGGGAAAACAAATGGTTATACTTCGGTTATGGAGCTACACTAGGTTATGCTGTAACAGCTTTGTTTAATCAAATAGGAAATATATCAGACAAACTTTGATATGATACAAGAAGACTTTTTTACTTTAAATCAAAACTGGATAGATAAGTACGTACATACAGCTCCTAAAACTTCACCTTCAGATTTAATTTTAGATGAAGTTGAGAAGATGGGTGTGAAGACTAACATTTTCCTTTTACCTGTTTTTAACGAGTTGTTTTGTCTTAACATGAGAGCTTATGCAGATTCATTACCTGAAGAAACATGGACTAAAGACAGACATCCTAGTTATCCTACAACAGATGTATTACTAAAAAATATTAATTTTGAGGATATATATTCTGAAGTTCTAAACAATGTTATGATACCTTTAGCTATAGATGCTTATGATTTAGAAGGGACGACTTCAGAAGATTATTTTTTCGAAAACTTTTTAGTTCGTTATACTCCCGAAACACAAAATCATTTACCATTTCATCATGATTCATCTTTGTTTACTTTTAACGTATCTATAAATGATGACTTCAAGGATGGAGGTCTTTTATTTAAGAAAAATAATATTCACTTACAACCTGAACCAGGACATGGTGTATTAGCTCCTGGTATGATTGGTTACAAACATGGAGCTAAGCCAATATCTTCAGGAGTTAGATACATGATTATTTCATTTGTAATGCCTCAGAAACCTTTTTTCAGAAAGGAAACTAAAGAAAGCGTTTGGAATGCCTTTAAGTAAATTTGGTAGAAAACACGAAAGAACATTTGGTAGAGAAAAAGAAGAATGGGATGGTGACTTTAGAAAACCTCCTAAACCTAAATCATATTGGACTAAGATAAAAGGACAATGTAGATGGTGTGGTATGATGGTTGTAAAAGATGATGGTAGTATTAATGAGAGAAGAAGTTGGCATGAAGATTGTGCTACTCTTTATATGATAGTATATCATAGTCGTGAACAAAGAGCTCAGTTACGAAGAAGAGACGGAGGTGTATGTAATCATTGTGGAAAAAACTCTGGTAGATGGGACGTTGACCACATACGACCTTTAGTTGAACAAAAAGGATTAGAGGCTCACGAGTTAGATTGGAGTTATTATATGATGGAAAATCTACAGACGTTATGTAAGAGTTGTCACCGAAAGAAAACAAATTCAGAAGTACATTTAAAGAAAATAAAAAAGAACGTAAAAAATAATTTTATAAAATGAAAAAAAAATTGTATTTTGGGAAATTTCTTTATACTTATATTATGTCTCTTGAATGAGATAATAGTTTTTTGACAATTTGGAATTTTGAGAAGTACGGAGAGTAATTAACTCTGTATGGGATTGACCGAATAATGAGTATCCTTTAGAAGCTCATAAGGTAATCCGCTTCAAGACTTGTGGTGAGTTGGTATTCGGCTAAATGTTGAAAATACCCTACGATAGTAGTTGGAGAATGTACTTTTGGAAAATAAATAAAGAAGCAATTCTTTAGACCTTGTTTTGGGTAAGGGTAACTCTGAAATCCCAACTTAGTGGCTGAATCAATCTAAACTCAGAGAGATAAAGCAATACTACAGAGGTTATACTCACTTTGACGTGGACTAACCATTCATGAGGAGAATCATCGTAACTGATGGGTAGTAGGTACAAGGGGCAATAAAATCTGAGCCAAAAGTTGTAGGTGGCAAATCCTACATCCCCATAAATTTCAAACACTTGCGGGAGAAGTATCAAGAGAGATACACTTCGATACCATCGAAGAGGGAGCAGGGCAGTTCTGTTATCCCGCTCTAATTAAATATTAGGGATACAACAATTTTTAGTTCTCACTATATAAACAACTTAAAAATGAGTATCCCTTATATTTATTAATAATAAAGGTTTGATATCGCTCAAATGAGGATATCAATGTTTGACTAAATAGTAAACAAAATAACAGGAGAAAATCATGACTAAAGTAGTCTTTAATCGCACTATCCCTATGATTGATAGGGATTCTTTTTTAACACCATTCGACAAATTATTCGACCAAATGGTATCACAACATTATCCAGAGATAACAAAATCCGTTGGAGTAAATCCAATGCAAGGTTCAGCTTATCCAAAAGTTAACGTATATGAATACGATGACAAGATTGGTATCGTAGCTGAAATACCTGGATTAAATAAAAAACAACTTGACGTATCAGTAGAAGATGGTATATTAACCATTTCAGGTGACAAACATAATACGTTTGAAGATGATGGAGCTAAAGTTCTACGTAGAGAACTAAAACAATCTTCATTTAAACGACAGTTTGAGTTAGGTGATATGTTAGACGGTAAATCTGTTTCAGCTAATTTTAAGGATGGAGTATTGTCTGTATCCATTCCTAAAACAGAGCCAGAGATGCCTGAGAAACACTCAGTTAAAATCTCCTAAATGAGAGTAATACGTATTGGAGACGATATGTATGTCCTTAGAGGATCGATGAAAACAAGTAGTGGTTACAGCGTTGAGGAAATTAAAAAAATGCATGGTGTTGATTCGGTCCTCAAAAGGGACGATAAATGGTACGCTGCAAATATAGTATTAGATGCAGAGTTTGAGGATATTAAATTAAATAAAAAGTAGATTTTAGGTAATATATATCATATTTATAGTATATTGGGAAAACTGATGGATAAATTTTTTGAAAAACTATTTGCTAAAATAGCAGATTTCCACCAAAGAGAAACAGAACTTAGTCAGTCTCTTGTGGATAATAATGAAAATTTGCCCCATTGGTTGTTTGAAGAAAATCAAAAACATGATTTTTATCTAAGTGAATTTCTTTGGGCAAATAAAAAAAATTTACCAAACGCATAAACGTGTAAGGAGTTACAATGAAGTATCAAAAAGTCGTTGAAGAACGATTAGGTCAGTTAGAAGATTCTCTCATAAGAATAGTAGAGCAAGTTGATAATAATGCATTAACGTCAGACGCATTATCAAACCAACTTTCAAGATTAGTTGAACGGTTAACACAAGTAAAAGGTTTAGTTGAATTAGAAGATGAAGAATAATAAAGAGAAAAATAAATGCTTGAAAGAGTTAAAAACTTTACATCGTTAGTTGGTTTATCGGCACTCCTTGTCGCAGGGAGCGCCGCATTCTTTTCCGTATTCGGATTATCAAAATTATTTGCAGGAGCACAATTATCAGTTATTATAATGGCAGGTTCATTGGAATTTACTAAACTTGTAGCAGCATCATTCTTATATCAGTATTGGTATAGTATGAGTAAGATATTAAAAACTTATCTAAGTATAGGTGTCGCAATATTAGTTCTTATAACATCAGCAGGTATCTTCGGATACTTATCAAATGCCTATCAAGGTGCAACTGTTAACTTTGAAAAACAATCTACAGCTTTATTATATAAGGAAGATAGGTTAGAACAACTTACTGAAGATAAAGGATTTTTAAAAGAAGAATTAGAAGCTGCAGTCGCAGAACTACCAGACAATTATAGAACAGCAAAAAGACAATTAAGAGAAGAGTATCAACCAAAGATAAATCAAATCAATACCGATATGATGGAACTTAAAGGTGAGATAGGTGATTTAAAGGTTGAGTTGGTAGAGACAGGTGTTGATGTAGGACCTGCAATTTATTTAGCTAGGGTATTTGGAACTGATGTAGATACAGTTGTAAAGTTCTTTATATTCATTCTAATCTTTGTATTCGATCCAATGGCATTAGCGATGGTATTAGCATGGAATACTGCACTTGGTAGAAGAAGTTTCGAAGTATATGAAGAGGGTGATAAAGTAGAAAAGATTTATAAAGAGTATAAAGAAAAAGAAGTAGTTGTTGAAAAACCAAAACCAAAAGTAAAACAAACTTCTACTTGGATATCTGAAAAGGTTGAAGAACCAAAAAAAGTTAAAAAACCTGAAGGTTTTAAAAAACAAGATATTAGAAAAGGTGGTATTAGTGCACTTGGACCAAATGAGAGATAAGATTTCGCATACC
>Ga0208158_1000284_pt1 | contig 19738 bp, 3 predicted proteins | sample 8_EtaG_FD_184081 | JGI IMG/M metagenome (GOLD analysis project Ga0208158, IMG submission 184081) | Marine viral communities from the Subarctic Pacific Ocean - 8_ETSP_OMZ_AT15162 metaG (SPAdes) (version 2) | ecosystem: Environmental > Aquatic > Marine > Oceanic | place: Pacific Ocean | collected...
GTCTTGTTGTAAGAGCCAGTGCCTATGTTCATGTCACCAGAGGAGGTATCAAAGTTAACAGCAGCATCACCTATTGATATGTCATCAGCAGCCACGGAAATTGGCTTCCATTCTAAGGTGGCGGCGCTTGCTGTTGCCGTAGTGCTGGATGCTATGGCGAGGACATGACCATGTGCGTCTGCTGTGGAGAATGAGGTTCCAGTCCCTATTCTATCTGGGAGGGTGTATACGTTAGCAGTTACCCCTGTGCCTCTATTGTGAATGTTAGAGGCTCCAGTGAAAGTATAGGTCCCTCCATCAGCCCTGTCTTTGATTTCCAATTGTCCTCCTATGGTTCCATTACCATGTAGGGTTAGTTTACCCTCACCTGCTATTGCTACGTTCTTACCCGTACCACTTAGTTTCAAGAGACCCTTGGAATGCCCACCGACATTCACTGCGAAGAATATGTCTCCTCCAGAAGTAGAGTTGGTGATTACTAGGCTGTCCTCGTTCCATCCAAGATGGTCACTAGTTCCTATTATCTTGTTGCTCCTATCGCTGTTCGACTCATTGAATGCGGTGTTTGCGCTTAAGTCGCTTGCTTCATGGCTAATGGCTGACTTTGTGCTTGACCCTAGATGGAAGTCAGTAGTGGTTGGAATCTCTAACCTAGACTTGTCCGAGTATATCTTGAGTCTCTCTACTAGAGCGTTGTATGAATAACCAGAACTACCTGCTTGCCCTGTCTTGAACACCATATTACCTGTAGTACCAGTCCCCTTGCTCTGGCCTGTCTCTAACGTCATCCCTCCTGCATTCTTGTTAGGGGTGTCATTACCGTCCACAGTGGAACTGCCTGCTCTTAGCACTAGGCTACCACCATGTAGGTTATGTGCTACATTCTCGACTTTGAGTGTGGCAGTGCCTCCAGAAGTGGTAGCCCAATGGGTATCCTTACCCACAACGACTCTTTCACTAGAATTGGTGGTATCGAACTTCAAGTAGGATACTAGAGTGCTAGTTCCATCATTAGCAGCATAACTCCCTATGTCTAGCGCAGCGGCATTGTTGTCCATGAAGTCTATCTTCACTGCTTCTGTTGTACCTTCGCTAGTCTGGGCATTCCCCTCTGCTATGCCCAGCCTTATGTCACTGGTCTCTAGGTGGAGTTTACCTGACCCATGTGGTTGAATCCTGATGTCCTTGTTGGACTCATAGGTGTATAGTCGGGCGAAGGCAACGGTGCTACCACCATTGGTATGGGTGAAGAAGCCCATCTTCGGACCATTTGTTACTTGGAACTCACCATCAGTCAATAGTGTGCTTCCCTTAGTGACGGTCAGTGCCGCGTTGGTGGCGGTGGAGACACCGTCTACCAGAAGGTCTTCCCTTACACGAAACGCCTTATGCCCCATTCTATCACTCCACTCCTATCCAACTAATCTTAGTGACGAAGTCCTTGTTCGCTCCGCTTATCTGAGCGTAGTCTATCGTTATGCATATCTTGTCTTGATTGCCACCAGAACTCGGTATGGTGACATCGTAAGTATGAGTCGCTGTGTTGGAGTTAGCATCGGTTATGGTCCCATACACAGTGTGATGGCTGTTGGTCCCATCATGGATAATCAGCATCTTGGTAGTCTCGAAGTTGGCACCGTCAGTGGAGTTGTAGGTTGACAACAGGGCCTCTACTGCCCTGAAGTCACCCTTCGGGCAGATGGGTATCTGCACTACACCAGTGCTGCTGTTGCTCGTTATGCCTGTGTTGTCTGCGAACTCGAAGGCAGTGCCACTCACATGGATGGAGGCTTTGGGGGACGCTTGGTTGATTCCCATCTTTGACGTGGCGCCCAGAAGCACCTCATGCTCGCTGACATCCACCATGAATGCGTATGGGGAATCTGGGACGTTGTCGCTACCAGAGGTATCAGCATCCACAATCAGGTCGCCTATGCAATTCACTGCGGTCGCTCTCAAATCACCATCGAAGTTCGCTCTGATGGTGCCTAGGTTGGCAGTGGTGATTCCTGTTGTGACTACCTCATTAGCCACTATCGCTTCTTTCAGATAGACGAATTGACCACTGCTGTCATCATAGCCGAAGAATCCGGTCTTGGCTGCTGATGCCCCGCTGTCATACCATCGGAAGACGATACCTCTGTCCTTGTTGTCATCACTGCTGGGGGCCACATCTCCGCCTATCGTGATGATTGGGTCATCCACAGAGATGGTCGTGCTGTTGACTGTCGTAGTGGTCCCATTCACCGTCAGGTCCCCACCGACAGTGACTGCTCCCGCGAAGGTCGCTAGTTTGGCTGAGTCTATCCTCATTCCCTCTACTAGGTTGCTCCCATCATGGACAGATAGTATCATGTCGCTCTTGTGGTCGTTAGCGCTGCCATCGTGACTGACTTGCACCCTTCCGAATGTAGCATTACTGTGGTCTATGAAATCTATCCTACCCTTCTGGTCCGCATCTGCGTTACCTGTGCCTGTGTTCTTGATTGAGATTGTAGGAGCAGTCCCTGATATCTGTAATTGGGTGCTGGGTGCTGTGTCCCCTATGCCTAGCCTAGCAGCGCCGCCCAGTATGAGGTCGTCCTGACTCTCATCCCATAGCATGTAAGCACCAGCAGTGGCTCCGAAGAACTTGACATCGTAGCCTGTGTCGTCTACACCTACATTCACTATACCGTCTATGTCAAGAGTACCTGCGACCTTGAATGTGTCTGCAGATGCATCCCACTCGATGTATTTACTAGCAGTGTCACCAAATGCCTTGAAGTCTATCCCGTAGTCATTGGCTCCTAGGGTGAGTGTACCGTTAGTCTGTCCGTCATGGTCCCATACCACACCCACGTTGTTGGCTGTGGCGGAGTAGAGCGTCAAGTCAGCCCCATTGCCAGAGACTCCGACCTTCAAGCCGTCTGTGTCATTGTAAGTGAGTAATGCCTCGCCCACCAATGAGTCAGCACCACCGAACGTAGCGACTCTATCAGCACTACCAGTGGAAACTGCAGCAACAGCACCGCTACCACCACCAGTGGAGGAGACTAGTTTCTGCCATCTCTCTCCTGCGGTGTTTGATGTGGTACGCACGAATATAGCGCTAGCACCAGCGGCTAGAGCGAAGTCTGCTCCCGCGTTCTCGAATTGGAATGCGTTACCAGAACTGAGGGTGTTCTTCACATACACTAGATGACCAGCAGGGAAGTCAGCACTGTCGTTATCTGGGTATAGGTATGTGCTCCCTTGTTGTGGTGCCAGTAGGAATGCATTGGGCCCATCGAAAGTGAAGTAGTTGGTGGTATCAGTCCAACTGCTATCCGTGTATAGTTTGTCAGGGGCTAGCCTAGCGGTCTTTCTGTTCCCTCCCTCTTTCAGTGATAGGAACACCACGTCATCCCCCACAGCGCCCACTTGAGTACCACCGCTGGAGGTCTTGGTGGAGGATTTGCTCATCCACACTGCTCCTAGGCTAGAGGCGTTCAAATCCCCATGCTGACCAGTGTATTGCTGGTCTAGTTTCAATGCGCTGTTCACGGTGGCGGTGGATGCCACAGCGCCAGTAGTGACAGGAGAGAGGTATATCGGAGAGGGCCTGACGAACACCCTCTTGTCATTCACCTCAGTGATGTTTATCTTGAGTCCGCCGTTATTAGTTCCTAGACTCTCACTACCATTGTAGACCGCTCTGACTGTCGCAAGCACAACAGACTGCTTGACGCTATTACCAGTGTCTGGCTCTGTTAGGTATGTGGTGTCGGAGACTGGGTACACCCCAGTGCCTATTGTCACAGCGGTGCTTTGCACGAACTGCACGTGCTTGCCATCAGTGTCGCTTGAGAGGTATATCGTGAACAGGCACTCTTGACCGCTTGTGAGAGGAGTGTATGTCTCGCCTGCACTCTTGTGGAGGTTGTTGGCCGCTGTGCCTGAACCATCAGCCTTAGTCAAATCCACTGTTATGGAAGCAGGGCTAGCACCGCTGTAGCCATCTGCGAACTTGTATAGAATGCCATCTAGAATCGTATAGCCTCCCTTGATTGTCACCTGATAGGCGGTGCTTTTCGCTACCGCACCTGACAGGTTCTGTGGAGTGTTCCTGTTCCCACCAGCAGCAGCGGTGTCATCCAACAGTAGTATGCCGTTACCGTGCACACCCTCTAGCATGTTGGTCAGGGATGCAGATAGAATCTGGTCATTGTCCCTAAGACCGTCCACGGCATTGGTGATGTTAGCGGCTGTGTGACCGGATAGGGGGTTCTCTGCCATCTCATCTCACCTCCATCAGGACTTGCACCTTCATCTCGTTACCCACGGTCTTGACTATTGGTTTTATCACATGCCTAGCGATGGGAGTGAACTCACTGTCAGCGTTCTTGAACTGAATGTATACCTCTGTGATTGAGTCTGCGAAGGAATGGTCAGTACCCAGATTGCCCTCTATCAATAGGGAGGTGTCATCGAGTATGGTGACTGTGGGTTTTATCGTGACTGCTGGTCTCCCTGCAGAGCCGTCACTAGATGTAGCAGGCGTCCCATCGAAGCCTAATGTCATCTCATTCACGTTGTTGGCGATGGTGTCTAGGAGTAGCCTCTTGAGTCTATCAGATGCTGGCATCATTCATCACCTCTTATCCTCAAAGTATGCATTTTCTCCATTCCTATCGTCTTTCCATTGGCCTTGCCTATCTTCGCTCTACCTGCTGCGGCCCCTATCAGGAATTTGGTGCTTTCGACCGCACGGACAGATACGACTACCGTGGAATGAATCTCTATGGAGTTGAACAATGACATGTTTTCCTCGGTGATTTGATTGATGACATCGGGGTTATCACCATAGGATGAACTAGCCATACCACTAGATATGTCTTGCAGCACACCCTCTATACCCTTCTGCAAAGAGAGGAACTTGAAAGATGATTGCCTATTGGATAGTGTGTGTCTTGCTTCGGTTATGAGGCGTTTCTCGTTCTTGTAGTTCACGATGTCTCCGGGCCTCAATTCCCATGCGTCTATGTGTCCATCGCTTTTCATTGAGCCCTTGTATATCGCATTGGCCTTCAGAATCTGTCTGGCTACTCTCTTGGCAGAAGATTTGCTCTTGACAGTGGCATCGAATATTGGCTTCACTGTCTCCTGTATGTCAGAATCGAATTTGCCCTGTTGCCTTTCAGAGTCATTGACTGTGATTTGGGCAATCTCATTCAGTGCTATAGGGACTCCTCTCACAGTGACTCTGTTCTCTGAGTGAGTTATGGGGTTGTCACTTTCTCCTCCTGCTCTGGTTTGGGCATACAACATCTTTTGTGTGGTGGAGAATGTGAATGGGGAATAGAGCAGGTTAGCATACCTGTCTAGCATCACGATATTTGAGTCCTGTCTGGATACAAATCTGAGGGCATCAATCAGATTGGTACCATAGAAGTCCTCTGCTAGGAAACGGGTGGTATGCTTCCTTCTGAGAGCATTAGTGTTGGTACTACTCCTCAAGCCCCCTATGTTCACAGAGGTCAGTGTTTCAGTCACGTCAGTGCCTAGTCTCATGGCTAGGTCTGATGTTCTCAAACCTACGTCTATGGGGTCACCTAATCTCACGTGGGTGTCTGCGAATCCTATCTTGCTCAGGCTTCTGCCCTTCATGTTATTGAGGTTGGCCTTGACTCCCAAGGCTGATGTCTCGAAAGTGGACATGGTCAATCTGTCTGCATTATTCTCTGCTGAGAAAAGTATGGTGGGTTTCTTGGATGTAGATGAGAGCACCTCATCTTGGTAGAATGGGGCAGAGGTGCTAGAGTGTCCGGGTGCCCTCTTATGCGTCAATTGTATGGAAGCCTCTCCCTCTACGAGTTCGTATTCCCTCTCTGACATCACATTGTAAGTAGCATTGTTCCTGTTCTCTATAGTCACCTTGTGCTTGTCTCCGTCTTGCACGCTCAATAGGGCGTGATGCACTGCGTTGTCTACGAATACTGGTTGTCTGGCCTCTGTCATGACTTCCGCCACGTCATCAGTGAACGCACCTTGGCTCGGAATCAACTTAGTCATGCGCCGTCCCCACTGTGGTCGCTAACATTGAACGACACATCACCTTTGTGTCCCTTGGGATGCAGAGCCTGACTGAATCTTGGTTTTATGGAGTAATCCATTCTCCTGACTTTACCGTTCTTCTCAGACATCTCCCTCCTCCTAGGAGCATCAGAGCGGTAGTGCTGCAACGTGTTCTCGCTGATGATTAGCCTAGTGACTGGGCTTGAGATGGTGTCATTGTCGAACAGGGGACCTTCTGTTCCCTTGATGAGTGGTCCCGTGCTAGTTGGGCTCAAGGTAGAGACTCCCGGTGTGATGCGGTATACGGGGACGTAAGGGCCATTGCCGTCTGGTGCTGTGCTTCTTGGGAAGTTGGTGCTCTGCACCCTAGGTGTGGTGACCTCGTATGTGAACAGACCATACTTACCCCCAGCAGTGACTCTATAGTAGTCCGAGGGGTATTGTAGAATACCACCACTACTGGGATTTTGTGGTGCTCCGCTGTGCATGTTATGGAGTGGTCTGAACATCTCGATATGATTGGCATCAAGCACTCTTATGGGACGCAGTAGCCATTTTATGCTCTGGTCTTGTGCGTTGTTCTTCACAGTGGTCCTATTGAAGTCTAGGTTCTGATAGGGATTTGTCGTTGTCACAGTGCTCGTCATCTGGTCATAGCCCCAACCAGTGTCATCGAAGAAGGCGCCGTAACTCTTGGTCTCCATGATGTAGGTGCCTCCTATGGGGCTCATGTTGCTAGTATGGCTGAACTTCAAAGAGGACGCTAGAGGTTGCCCGTTGAAAATAGCAGCATTATCAGGCCCAATGAGAGATATGTGGCCCAGTGTTTGAGAGCCACCGAGATGAGCGCCTTGGAGGATTGTCCTCTGTCCCACGTTCCTGTCGGTGTGTAGGCTGTGTGCCTCGGTGTTTATCGCTATGTGGTCCTTTTCCAACCCCTCTATGTTCTGCGCGTCAATGCCTATTCTGGGGCTGTTCCTACTGATAGCGTCCTTGTGAGGGCTGGCACCGCTTATGCTTTCCACCCTATCACTCACGACTGCCTCTGGTTTGAGCAGCCCAAACTCGTCAACCCCTAGTCTAGCACTGATTCCCCTCTTCACCTCATCGGCTTGCAATACATCGTTACGGGGGCGTAACAGGCCTGTTACGGCTGGTGGTTCTGCTGTGTTGTGGCTCAGAACCAGCCCTGTTGTGTGGGTTGGCTCCGATAATGCGGTCAGAACGTCCTCGTTGAACAGCGTTGGATATCTCACACCACGTCCGTTGCCCATGTCTCCGACCCTAAGGGAATGAGTGGGGGCGAAGGCGTCTACCATGATTGCATTCGCATCAATGAGACCATTATTGACGGAGTTGTCAGTTCCGCAGAAACGAGGGGGAGCATTGTCTAGACCACCATCCGAACCGATGAAACCAGTGACCTCGAAGATTGGCTTGCCGTTGTTCCATATCCTAGCGTGAGGGGTCCTACCATTGACTCTGTCATATTCGTAGGCATCACCGCAGTCCCATGCTGGTCTGATGCCGAATCCACGCACTGGAGCACGCCTTACGTCCTCTCCACGCTCGTTGCCCCACCAATCCACCAAATAGTATTGCGCTGCCTCAGCGAGGCTGTAAATGCCCTTTCCTGCTAGGTCACCCCACCAGTCCTTCCTGAGGTTGTTGTTGTTTATCAGTGTCCTCACAGGTGCACCGAAGGGTCTGGTCATCCTCCTGCCCTCACTGTATCTCACTTGCCATTCTGGCTTGTCCATTGCGAGCATCCCTGCGAAATTGGTCTGCCTCTCCAGCACACCGACATAGGTGGTGGTGTAGGAAACGTCAGACTGCGTACCATCTCCACCAGCATAGGACCATGTCATTGCATCTTGTTGCACAAGGGGCCCTGCTGTGTAATCAAGGGTGTAATCAGTCCCTCCAGCGTTTTCATCCTCTATCTTCCCCCTAGCAGGTAGGATGCCCCAACGTGGTTTGTTACAGGCTTGCCGTACAGCGATACGCCATCCATAGGAGTATCTCCCTAATGCCTGAGCGTTGTTCTCCTCAGAGTATGTGACTCCTGTGTTCGCAAGAGCGTAAGCCCCATCGGTTATGCTGTCCTCATCCGACCACCTGATGAATTCACCAGAGCCATAGTTCCTTGGGATATTCCAAGAAACGCTAGACTGCGCGTATACATCTAGCCTACTGGTGATGGGACCACCACGACTGCCGCAAGGCCAGAACTTGCTGAACATGGTCTTCTCAGAGTCGAAGTTAGTACCGCCTTGCGCTGAGTAGCCTGTCAGTGCGTCTATCGCTGATGCAGTTGCTGAGTCTCCTGTCTTGGTAGATGGGTTAGCACTCTTCATCCTGAGGTCAAAAGGCCCTAGGCTCATTGCATATACCGAATCTTGATAGTGAATAGTCTCAAAGTGCTCCGGCATGCTGTTATACGGCTTCTCATCAATCGCCCTATCACTAGTCAGGTTGCCCCAAGTGCGACTGCTATCAGAATAGAATGTGTAAGGTCTACCCAAATTATGATTCCAAAGGCATAGATATGCGTCTGGTATATGCAAACTGGTTGTGTCTCTGGTACCTTTTTCCAATTGAGGTAGTATATGTGCGAAGATATCTGACTTCTTATCAGTGAGTACGTTCTTACTGGAATACATATTGTACGGTTGGGATAGTCTCAACACAGTATCATTAGTTAGATTAGCCCAGAATGGGCCTGAGTATGTAGGGTCGTTCACATCAATGCCGAACTCTAGAGTATTAGGCTCATTCAATGCCCCTTCCTGCAAACCATACCTTCTATCGTATTTGAGAGACTGTCTATTACCAGAGGAGTCAGTGTATTCCACCCTCTGTTCGTACTGTGGGGTCTCTGGGAAAGTGCTAGCATCATCCACAATCACCTTTCTTATCCCAGCGCCCGGACTCAGTATGTCTTTGACGATGCATTTTGGGTTAATTGATGTATTTTGTAGTATATGTGAATATACATCTGGGTATATTGATGGGTATCCTGCTATAGTAATCTGGTTTCCAATGCTTCCAAGGGTACTTCTCTTGATGTGATAATATGTGTCTATCCTATTTTTCCATATATGTCTGTAACCATTCGAGGTCGAATCGTCTGGTGCTACCTTATGCACCACACTCCACCATGGTATATTCACTGTGTTTCCGGGTGTGGAGTGATTGAACATGCCGGGTTGGTATGGTAGGGCCCTTCTTGTGAACGCTGGAGACTCTGTCCCCTCTACTCCAAAGGAGTTGTAGAGAAGCATGGGTGGTATATTGGTGAATTGCTCACCATGGTCTGGGTTGATGTCCAACATCACCTCGTTGATGAAAATCTCGCACCCTCTCACATCAGCGTTCACGGCTTTTGCCAGCACAAGGCCCATACCCCCATTCTCAGCATGTTGGGTCTCAAAGTTCTTCACTCCGATTACGGTGTTCACCTGTTGACTGGTCAATGAGGTGTTCACTCCATCGGTCGAGTGGTATCCTACAATCTGGTTTGAGAAGGTATTGGGTTGTATCACTATCTGATACGCTCCAACTTCTGCTGGGTCTGGGAAGTGCGTATCGGTGCTGTAGTAGGCAGTAGCCTCCAGTATCACGGTATGACCACCAGTCCTATTGACCTGACCTGCTTTTCCAGTGGAGGCTAGAACACCGTAACCATCATATTTGACTCCCGTCTCAAACATCAACGTAAACGCCCCTCCGTGAATATCGCTGGGCGGCGAAGGAGCAGCGTTTACACCACTAAATGCCAACTCAGGGTCATCCACATGCAACTGGTTTACTACCGCTCCTGATTCTAAGGCAGTGAACTCCGCCTTACTCATAGTGGCAGTGACATTGTCCTTGAGTAGGTTCCTATCCACGGAGCCTCGCAGTGATGCGTTTTCAGCAAGGTGCTTCCTATACAACCCTTGGTATGAAGGGTGGGCCCAGTGACCCGGTAGCATGGGCATGGTCGGTGTGACGAAGTGGTGCCCCATACGGGGTAGGGGCATCGGGGTCATCACTGGTCTGGAGTATATCGTATGAGCCTCGACATTGGCATCTATGGTACCATAGAGCCCTGATGTGTATTGGGTCTTCATCATGTCAGGTGAGTTACCACTGACCTCAGCATGGTCCCTTAGCCTCCTAGATGCGAAGAAGCGATTGCTACCTGCTGGGATGTAGTAGGATGGTGATATGTTGATTGTGGTTGATGCTGGTGGGTTGTCCAAGAGGAACTGAGTGAAGTCTATATCTCCAACCACACCAGTGAATGTCGCGCCGCTTATCCCTGTGTATGAGACCACCACTGAGTCAGTGCTCGTAGCGAGGCGTAGGAATCTCCTGTTGCCTAGAACCTCCTTAGTTCCGAACCCAGCGGAGAACACGTCTGTGTTAGTGACAGGCATCAGCACTGAAGCATTGGCAGTCAATGTAGTACCGCTGAAACTACTGACTATGAGTGAACGGGACTCAACACCGTTTTCATGTGTGTATACGGTTGGGTATCTCTCAGTATTGCTGTGTCCCATCTTGGTGACGTGGAAGTATAGAGCCCTGTCATGCTGCTCATAACTAGTCTGCAATGGGGCATTGCCTGTTGCGTCCTTCCATCCTGCTGTGGTGCTGTCCTTGGTGAGCGGGTCTATGTGCTCCCAGTTGTGGTCCTCATAGGTCGGTCCCTTCCTCGGTCCAGCCACGCTGTTGTCGAAGAGGTTGCCTAGGTAGTTCTCATTCAAATCGGGGTGTATCATCCCCCCGCTCCCTATGGTCTCATTCTGATATGCCTGTAGTCTATCGAAACCAGACCTGACGATGATATTGCCGGGTATGGTGTTCGGGTCAGGGAGTCTTATCTTGAGGTTAGGGGACACGCCGCTGTTGGCCAGCGCTGGTGCCATTCCCTTGGCGTCTCTGTCTGTCACCTTGCTGAAGCCTCGTATGATTGTACCCAATGGGCTACCACCTTCTAGGATGTGCTCTTGACCAGAGTCGTCCACCACCCTCATCTCCTCGAACTGCATCTCCTCGTTGGGTATGTTCAGGACGTTGCCTATCTGCAACGGGTGCTTGCTCGCTAGTTGTGGGTGCGTGAGTTCCTGCGCCTGTAACACTGGCATCATGGCTGAGTTAGTGGTCTCGAAGGAGAATCTCACATTGCCGTATATCTTCTCACCTGTGGTATAGGCCACGTTATTCTTCACCCTAGTGGTCCAAGGCACTGCTCCTAAACCACGTGCGTTGATTGCTGGTAGTGAGAGGTTACCACCATCCATCCTCTTCCATACCACGTTCTCCACCGTGAAGTTCCTCGCTGGGGCATTGTCATAGAGGGCATAGGCGTTCACATCACCAGCCCAGAAGTCAGTTGCTGGAGAGTTCGATATTGGATTGGTCACGTTGTCGTACTCTGCGGTGTATCCCCCTGTCACCTCGTAGTAATGAGAAGCCACGTTCCTCTCTACTCCTGTGTCCTCTAGGAAGAAGGAGCCCACTGAGTGGTCCAAGTCCATCACTAGGTCTCCTGTCTTATGCAGGCTTGGGACAGCGTTCTCTATAGTGGTGTTAGTAGAGGCATTGCCGTGTAGGAAATACTCAGCATCGAACGGAGAGGCATCTGCACCATCTGCGGTTGTGAAGTTGATAGACGGCACAGTGGGGGTCTCATGTACCAAGGCCTCCACGTTGGGTCCAGCATTGGCTGGTGCGATGAAGCGGTCTTGTCCATGGAACCTATCATCCCATCTGGTCGTCCCCGCATAGTGTATGGGGTTGGCTACGCTGTTGGCAGCAGCACCCTTGACCTGTAGCCAATCACCTAGTCCTGTGATTCCATCTCTGTCGGTCTTGGCTATGAGAGCACTCTCACATTCGTAACTCACTACTAGGAATGCCCTACCGAATACTCCTTGTGGGTGTGTCATGAAATCAGGTATGGTGGTGTCAACATAGACTGGTGGTTTGGTGAATAGGGTCTCAGGAGCATCGCTCTCAGAGGTGAATGGAATGTAAGTCGATGTGATGTCGTTATCTGCTAGATTGAACTTGGGGGTGCTGGCTCCGCCTGTGTTGTCATACGGGTTATCCAAGTAGTAAGTCAGTTCGTTGCCTATCCCATCCACTGGTGGAAGGCTCTCTGGGCTTCTAGGCATCGGTGCCACCACAGGCAGGCTGCCTAATGTTGTCATGGCAGAACTAGCGCTACCATAGGGGGAGAAGCCCAGCATCGGATGCCATGCGCCCAAGCCTGCTGAGTAACCCTCTGTGCCTACCTTGAGGCTGTTCAGATAGGAGTAACGCTCTCCAGCCCAACCTACTGCTCCTATCGGTCTAGTGCGGTCTATGGCGTCCACTATGCCTGAGAAGTGCGTCTGGCACATATGGTCCCTAGAGGCGTCTGCCTCGTTGTTGAAGCGATGCACTCCAGCCTTGGACCAGACGTATATCTTACCTGAGTTTATCGTGGGGAAAGCACCAGTGTTAGCCCAAGTACCCTTGTCCTCGAACTTCAGTTTGCCGGATATCCTATTGGGTGCTAGGTAGAACTTCACCTTCCAACCGCTGTCGTTGTGTACCTCTCTGGCGTAGTAGGGAGCGAAAGCACCAGCAGCGGTCCTCAACCATCCGCAAGCGGGAATCTGCTCTAGGGCATCTTGACTGTTGCCAGTAGTGAGGGTCGTGGTTATGTGGTTGGTCTTAGGGACATCCCCTGTATTGGTGATTGAGGAGTAGTCCATCTCCACCCACCCATACCTGTCCTGCCTCATTGCGTTGCCCATGGATGGCATGTGAGTGCCTCCCATTGCCTTGAGAGCACCAGCACCGGGGAAGGCGTTGATGGCCGCTCCTAGCACGGTAGCGAGTTCCTCTCCGTTCTGGCATCGAGTCGCATCCACGATGATGTATTCCATGTCCACATCTGATGCTATCAAGTCACCTTCAGCAGTACCATCAGTAGTGGCAAAAGCCAGCACCTTGGTGGTCATAGGACCAGCGACCCTGTATGCGCTAGAGTGCAATTGGCTTCCCGCTCCCCACTTCTGCAATATGGTATCGCTCTCTGGGTGTGGTGGGTTGAATGTGATTTGGTTGTCCATCCAATGGCCTCCGGGATGGTAGCCCCCATCCATGTGGAACACCATGTCAGCACCCATGGCTATACCGAATCCCAATAGGGGGTTGTGTCTCATGGGGTGTGCTAGGTCCAAGTCACTGTCTATACCGCTGGTCGCTGTTGCGCCGTTGAAATGGGTCCCATACATCCTCCCAGATTGTGGTGGTTGCTTCAACTTCCCCACGTTGGGCTTGCCTTGTGGTGGCTCCCAGTTTATCGTGGCACGCCAATGGAACCTACCTCTGGCCAATTGGTAGGCAGAGGTCTCTGGCATGTATTTGCCACCGGAGTTCTGTATGTGATTGGGTAGTTTGATGGTACCTGATGCTGGGACCTTGGACCAAGTGTTACCGATGGTCACCACCGCTCCGGGATGTGGTTGCTCGGTATTCGTATTGGCCATGTCACTGGCATCTGCTACCTCTTGTGTGAACGGGAATGCCTGTCCGGGTCCGAATACGAGATAGGTGGTCTTGTTCTCCAAGCCTGTCTTGTGGTCCTCGTATCTGGCTGTGGGATGTGCGAAGCGTAGAATCATCGGACTGGGTTTCTGGGCCTTCACACCACCGCTGTATGGGGAGTTATTTGGGTGGTCTGAATTGATTGTGACGCCAGTCTTGGCTAGGTCTGGTGAGAGTATGTTGTCCTTGTTGAACATGGGTGGTAGTATGCTACCCCTGTGTTGGTTGCATAACGCTGCTCCGGGGAAGAATGCGAACATGGCGTTGCAATCCATCAGAGCGAAACTTGTGGAAATCTCATTGGCGTTCTGTATCCCTGTGGTGCCTGTGGGGCCATTGGCGTATGGATGGGTGTAGAATGTGGAGTAGTCGTTGTTAGTCCCATCGTTGATGTCCAGCGTCACACCGCTGAAACCACCTCCGAAGAACAGAGGTACGCTATGGTCCACACTGCTCTTGCCTCCCCTGAAATAGAGGATGGGTTCTGAGAACGCGCTACCCAATGAGCGCAGGCCATCGAAGTCCTTTGTGTTCTTCACATCACCATAATGCGAGAAAGCCAATACGTCTGCTACTTCAGTTGCTGGCCAATCGGGAGACTTGCCTTCCACATGCCATAGCAGTTTGGTAGTGCTCGAAGCACCATTCTGGCTCTCTACCTGTATGTTGGACTTGTCATTCAGCCATATCGTTCTCTTCTCACCGAATGAGAATATGACTGTACCCGTGTCATTACCGGCTGGTATCAGGAAGTTCCACATCTTATGCTGAAGAGTAAGATGGTCGTTAGGTGTGGAGAAAGTAAGAGTAACAGGGTCACTTGATTGGGTCGCATTAGCACTCATAGTGAAAGTGTCAGTGTCGGTGATACCACTAACTAGAGTGCCTGTGGGTATACCAGTACCGCTCACTGTCATTCCAATTGATATATCATCAGTTGTACCGCTGTTCAAATCAACACTGTTACTGGTATCATCTACATCACAACTACGAGTAATAGAGGAAACAGACGCAGCCCAATCTACAGCACTACTTGTACCACTTGAGTCGTATACGGCTGTTGGGTTGTTAATCATCGGTAGGATGTGGTCTCCGCTGTGTCGTGTGAAACTCTCACCTCGTAGGTTCCTCCTCCATTCACTGACATCAACTGGGTTGTTGTATGAGTCCACCAATACGGGTGTTGCTGTGTTTGCATTAGGCCCTCTACCTTTGGTGGCTATCTGCAAGACGGTGTTAGGGATGTAGCCGCAGGCCAAATTCCTGTTTTTCTTTATCAGGGTGTCGCTCCTCGCTCTTGATGTGCCGAAGTCCCAGTTGTTGGTAGTGCTAGGAGGCTTGCTCTGTTTTATCTCACCGAACTCTATGTGTGCCGCTTGGATTCCCAAGTCACGATGTATGGAAGCCGAGAAGAAGTCTGATAACGGCCTTATGTTCTGCGATGTGTCATAGATTCTCAACTTGATGGAATCCTTGGATACTCCCCATTCTCCGAAAGTCCTACCATCAGTCGCATACATCTCAGTGCAATCGAAGGATAGCCCCTCTTCCTTAGTCAAATCTCCTTGTGATGCGTTTATCGCCGCAGTGGTGACAGCAGCCATCAACTCATCAGTGACTAGAGAAGTCCAATTCAAGACTGGGGAGATGAGATAGGCGGCGTTTGCCGTCCCATTACTAGTGCCCAATTCCCCTGCACTCACCCCGTAGAATGTGTGTAGGCCGTCTTTGTCGTTAGCAGTCCTATGGGTGTATGTGAAGACCTCTCCCACACTAGCGCTATTGCCGTTTGGTCCCGTCATTTGGATGATGCCGTTCTTCGCTGGGAACCCTAGATACCCCAAAACATCGAAATGTGGGACGATATCAAATGGGGCCTTCAATGTCAGAGTCATGGAGGTCGCTGCAATGGTCTTCTTGGCATAACAACCGACTGCTATGCTAGGTGCTCTTACCCCCCTCCATCTGTTACCGCACCAAGTCTGCTCTGTCTCGCTTGATATTGTATCGAGGTCCATCCTACCAGTGGCGTCCCCCACCCCTCGCATGTGCCTCCCTATGGTGAATCCACCTAGGCTCACATCCCTGTCATCGAAGAAGACACAGACCTCATTCGAGATTGTGTCTGGTAACGTGGTGTTATCGTTGGCGAATGAGTCTCCTATCTTCTTGTAGATGTATCTGATTCCATGCGAGCCACCACGATGGTCCTCTAATCTCAAACCGTATAGAGTACCAGTACCCACTACGTCTGATTTCAAATCTGATGCTGTGTTATAAGTGGAATAGGAGACATCCGTGATGCTGCCATATCTGCCTCTGAATTCCTGAGACCCCTTCTTACCGAAGCCCCATACTCCCGCATTGGGAGCGAAACCGGGAACGCCAGAGGCAACGAGGCCGCCGAAGTTGACTCTCCCTATTGCGTTCTTGCCCACTCTCAATCCCTCTACTAGGGTGGAGGAGGAGCCTTCTGTCTCGAATGACTCCGTGCTTACGCTGTTGTATTGGATACCACCAAGTGAATTGGAAATGGCCCTTACTACCGGGTTAGTGTCATCATCCTTGTCAGTGAAGTCTTGGGTGCTGATGACATCTTCCCCAGAGTCCTCTGGGTTGACGTATTGCGTCAGGGTGGTGATTGGTGCGAAGGGCCTGCCGTCCTTGTTGAGAGGCATTGGTGCTGGGTGCATGTTCTCCCCTTCCTTCTCCTCAGGCAGAGCCCAGAAGTTCCTCCACCTACCACCGTGTCCGATTAGGAACTCTGGTTGATAGGGAGCCTGCCCCTTGCTATTGTCCAACCATACGCAGAAGTTCCTCCCAGAGGCTCCCGGTACCGTACTGTGAATGACTACCGTGAATCCTTCGTTACCATTCCTGTCTTGGACCTGCCTTCCTATGTGAGCCCTGACGTAACCCATGTGGGTACCTCTGTCCCTGTTGTAGAATGCCTTGTCAGAGTCCCACCAAGGAGAGGGGTCATGTGCGCTCCCTGTGGTATCCTTGTCCAAGATAATCTGTCCCTTGGGTGCTCCTGCCTGATTGATTTGCCTAACTATTTCCTGAATTGCTGTCTCTATTGACAACACACCATCACCGTTAGCCACTGTCCCACAATCCACAGTCAACCTTCGCAAGAAGTCCATGTCCGTCCATTGCTTCAGGTGTTGCAGCCTAGACTCCTCATGGCTGCTTAAGTCCAGAGGTTCGTTCCTGATTCCCTTGAGCGATAGGAATGCAGGGATGACTCTAGTACCGTCTGGTGTGTCGAAGAGTGTGGATGGGTCTCTCAAGGTGTGGTCTGGTGGATTGGTTGAAGTGCCCGTCCTGAGTGTGGTCAATGCTGCTAGGAACTTCTGATTGGTCGCTCTCTTCTTTCTGGCGAAAGAATGCTGAGAGTTAGCGAAGAACGGGTTCACTACGGAGTTCCTAGTCCTAGGTAACACGCTATCACCAGAAGAGAACTCAGTCTTATCACCGAAGATGGTGTAACCAGAATGGACATGATGGCCGTGAGCCTTGCCGTATATACCGGGGGAACTGGCTACGGCTGCATTGGTTGGTAATGCAGAACCCGTCATAGTGGGTTTACCGTCCCCATTGAGGAGACTGGAGGACAGTCGGTTAGCCAAGTCATGGGCATAGGCACTTTCGATGAACTTTGACTGCTGTGAGGAGCGTATGTATTTGTTCTGACTTGGGAAACCATTCGCCACGTCTATCTGTGTAGTGAGCCATGAAGGACCACCACCATTCCAAGTTGCTGTGTATGTCGCTATGTCAGTCAGGTCGCCCTTCACTATATCCCTAGGCCATCCTACCATCACAGCATCAGCGTTGGATTGCACTTGCATGTGCAAGTCTTGGAAGGCGATGAACTCCCTGTCATGAGCCACGTCATACAATAGCACACGCGCATGGTCATCATCAGCGAGATAGGGGTCTACGTAAGCGACCTTGGGTGCATCACTAACAGTCAAACCTAGTGACTTGTAGTTCTCCTCCACGGTCTTATTGACGTGTTGGGCATAGTTCTGAGCGGTCTCCAGACAGGTGTCACCGATGAGGAAGTTCTCTAATGGTATGCTTCCTCTTGGGCTATTGGACAGTGCTCCCTTACCACTGTTGAAACCTGTCCAGACCATGCTCTCATTGAAGACCCCCCTGCTCTTTGCGAAGAGTCCCTCAGTGGCATGCGGGTTGTTCATCGTCATGTTGGACCATATCGTGTCACCGCTTCTCAAGCCACCAGCGGCGTATGGGTAGTCCCAAGAGGTATTGAGAACAGCATCTTGGTCCTCCTCATAGGCGTTAGCGAATGACAGTCTTAGGGGTCTGTTAGTGGCAGCGTGTGCAGCAAGGTCTTTCAGTGTCACGGTGTATTCCCCGTTATCGTAATCCTCCATGGAACTGACTTCACCGATGTAGGTAATCTCACCACTAGACTGCTCTGCGTAGATGAAGTCCCCCGCTCTGAGGTTCAGACCCTCATTGAGGGTATTGGCGCCAATCACCCTCCCACTAGTGGCTTCATTATTGGTGGTCCCTACTGTGATTGTAGAGGAGTTTGTAGCAGCGCTCTTGATGCGCCAAGCCTCTGCTGTTACGCTACTACCGGGCTTGAACGTCTTGACCTTGTTCTCTGCATTGGCTAGACCCCCGCTTGAGATGCCGTCCACCTTGCCGAAAATCTCCCTCGTCCTCTTAGCGAGAACTAGCGTTCTGCCTACTAACTCATTCACCCAATCAGCAGCAGAGGGAGTCGTGTCATGATATGCTAGAACCAAAGCATTAGAGGCAACCTTGTTGCCATTGATGTCCTTGGATAGCCTTCCATAGTAATGCATCTTCCTTGTAACACCATCAGAGTCAACGACTTGTGCCTCGTAGAGGAAGTCACCTGATGAGAATGTGTGTGTGGATAAGTCATCATAATCCAAATCGGGGAACAGAGATAAGTCAGCATCACTCATAACGGCTATTATCTGATTCACGAATTCTGAACCAGAACCCTCTAGATTACTATGAAAGAAAGTCTTGATGGTTCCCTCCGCTCTACCTGTCCTAATCTTAGCAGCATGAGGATTGCTCTCTGGACCAGCCTTGAACTCGACAGCACTGACGTATTGCCTCATACCGTAATCCACATTACCCCCTTGTGTCTTGACGCTAGCGGCATCATGGTGATACTCGCCCCTGCCCTCAAAATCAGAAGATGGGGAGAGAGGGCCAGAGCCTATGGGGATGATACCCTCTGATGGTAATGGACCGCCCGGAGATATAGAGAGCCCAACACTGATATTATTCATGAAGTTCTCAGAATAAGCCCATTCGGCTTTCTTAGGAATTCTTAATTGATTAGATACTTTACCAACATAATAGGCCCACTCACCGTCATTGAGGAAGACCTTACGATAGTTCCTAACCTCATTCACATTCTGGAATTCCTCGTTATCACTAGCGTCCTCATCCAATATTGCTTTGCTATAATTAACATCGGGAAATATATCAATATTCTCTGGAGTTATGAGAAGGTTGGTGCCGCTATACACACCTAATATTCGTTTGATAGAAGTGTGAGGTGCGTATTTCTTCTCGGCCTTGTTCAAGGAGAATGCAGAATCCACTTCTCTATCAGCAGGCTCTAGGCCCTTCATCCTCCTACCCACTGGACTGGGATTGTAGGAATGGGCGGTCTGAGTCGCATCTATGTGAATCTTGAAGGAGTTGTCTGGGCCCGGTAAGATGCCCTGCCCCCTGTCATCGAAGAATTGATTGGCGAAGAAGGGTATCTCCACCATAGCCCTAGTGCTAGCATACTGGGTGCCTAGTTGGTAGTCATGGGAGACATCGCTCATCGTCTGGAACATTCTGTCATTGACGGTAGTGCCATCTTCGGCAAGGGCGCTCTCATCGAAGAACTCGTCATTGAATATAGTGACAGAGGTAGTGAATAATCCTCCACTGGTTATTCCGGGGGCAAAATCCGTGGCAGTGAGCCAATCCAAGAAACTCTGATACTCAACCCCGTTCCCTAATAGGAATTTACCATCACCGTCATTAGTGGCATTGGTGAATGTGAACGAGGTTCCATCCTTGCTGTCATAGAGAG
>Ga0208158_1000286_pt1 | contig 19666 bp, 27 predicted proteins | sample 8_EtaG_FD_184081 | JGI IMG/M metagenome (GOLD analysis project Ga0208158, IMG submission 184081) | Marine viral communities from the Subarctic Pacific Ocean - 8_ETSP_OMZ_AT15162 metaG (SPAdes) (version 2) | ecosystem: Environmental > Aquatic > Marine > Oceanic | place: Pacific Ocean | collected...
GCCCCGTGTGAGTTTTAAAAAAACCTCAACACAATGTGAGGTTTAATTTCTTATCTATCTTCCCAAATATAATTCACAAGCTTACTTATTTCATCAGGGGAATAATTACCATTTTCATCTTTTATATTTATATAATCTTCAAAGCTTTCACCAGTATAATAATATTTATTATAAAAGGTTTTTAAATTTTTCTTAGACCCTTTAAAAGTTAATTCAAAGCAATTAGTTAATTCCACACTTTGAACTAATTCTATTTTATATTTATTTAATATTTTGGTTGAAAATATGGTAGGGTTTATTGTGTCTAAAATAATAGTCATAATATATTTTTTAAGTTATAAATTTATTATCCAGATCAGGACGTGTTTGCCCCGTGTCCGCTCGACTTCGAGTCGGCCCGCACTAGGAGAGGTTTAATACTCCAGCTCTCCTTTAGATTCCCGCAGGAATTTATGCATGGCTGCTAATCTTTTTTCCGATTCTATTAAATCTACCGTTAATTGTGCTTTCTCTTTATCTTGAATTACATTTATCATTGTGGTAATTTTTTGGTGTATTTCCCAATGCTTTGGGTTTTTACTGGCATTAGCATAATCCGCAATCGCGTCTTCTAATACATATAATTCTACTTTAGTCAAGTCATTCATAATATAAAAATTTAATTCAAATATATTATCCAAATTAGTACGTGTTTCCCCCGTAAAAAGTCAAATACTTATACAAAATATATATAAAAGTCAAAACATTTTTCCTAAAACTCAAAAACTTAAGGGGACTGGGTAAAATCAAAATAACTTTCCAAAAATTTCTTTATGTCAAAAAAAAAGCGTAGCCCCCACGTTCTATATTTGTAACGTACTTTTTCCACACAGGTGACATTAGGCTATTATATATAAGAGTAGCCCTCTATTGTCGCATATTGGAGCGTAAATTTCCAATTTTGCATGTAAATATATCTATTATATTAAAGAGAAAGAACAATGGCAGTTTATTTAGGTGATGAAACCGTAGCAGCCCTATACTTGGGAGACGAAACAGTGGCGAATATTTACTTAGGCACTGAAACTGTACTATAATCAACAAAATTTTACTTCATGGCAATAATTTATAGCTATCCTAATCAGACAACTCCTGTAGCTACTGACCTATTATTGGGTACAGATGCAGATGGCAAGAATAATGTAACAAAAAACTTTACGATACAGAGTATTATTGACCTTGTGAACCCAAGTGTTCCTGGCGGTGGTACCGTTACAAACATTTTAACTACTGGAGACACCTTTGTTTCCTTATCTGGTGGACCAATTACTACAACTGGGACTATAACTGCCGGACTTACTGCAGGCGGAGCCCCTTCTGCTACTACATTTCTTCGTGGTGACAATACTTGGGCAGCTGTAAACGCAGATAACACTACATATGTGCTTAGAAGTACTCAAAGTGGCGCAAATGCAAACATATTACTCACCGGATCTGATTTATTACAGACAACAGTGAGTCTACAGCCAGGACCGTACATCACATTAACTGATGACGGATTTAATGGTATAGAAATTTCTGCGGCTAATGTGCCGTTGGGGACAGTAACGAGTGTGGAACCTGGTAAAGGACTTGCAATGGAAACAGGGGTAGCTGAGGTTAACCCTGAATTGCAGGTCGAGCCTAATGGCCCTAATAATTATATAAGAGTATTTGAAACACCTACAACTCCAACCCAAACAGATTACATTCCTTTTAATCAAGTATCAACTGGTAATGTAAAATCCACATCTTTTAGTACTATACCAATTGACGCAGTAGATTTAATAAAATCATATATAGATACAGGAGATGACGGCGATGTACGAAACAATACTGATACATTTGCAACAACAGGAGTAGTTAATCAAGTTGTAAGTTTAACCTCAACTGAATATGCAGCTATAGGAACTAAAGATCCTAATACTTTATATGTAGTTATAGCATCTAATCCTAGCTTTACAGTCACTCAAAGCTTAGTTAACAATATCACAGGCGGTACTGCAGGTGTAGATTATGTATTATCAGGGCCGGCTGATGGAGCAACGGTATCTGGTGTAGCCGGAACACCTTTTGCATTTACAGTTAGTGCAACGCCTGCTAGTGGAAAATATTTTTCGAGCGCCTTCGCCGCTACTAACCCTTCGGGTACTATATCTGCAGATGCAACCGTTACAAACACATTGACAGGTACGATTGCTGCGATACCGGCTGGTACGTGTACGGCGACGCCGGTCATTACAAATAATACAGGAAGCTCAAATGTTACTGTAGGTGTAACACCAAACCCATCGAGTGGCACATGTCCTCATAACTATTCATTTACAGCATCAGCCACCGCAAATTCAGGATTTACTTTTACATCCGGGCCGTTTTTTAACGGATCGGCGAGCGGAATAATTACAGGCACAGCTACAGGTAATCAAAATGTACCTATATCAGTTACTGGAACCATAGCAGCTGCAACAGCTCCGCAGTGTACAGTAACTCTTAATGTAAATGCTAGTGCAGTAACAGGAACAGAATTTACGTTGCAAGGCGATACTACTGGATCCACACGATCTGGTAATTGTGGTGATGGATTTGCATTTGCAACACAAGCTATAGCAAATGCCGGATATGAATGGGCATCAGGTCCTTCTATTAATAATGCTAATGGTAATTTAGCTAATACAACTGTAACAACTATAATTAATGGAACTATACAAGCGGCTACACCCTCAACTTGTGTAACTACTTTATCTATTCAAGATAATATAATAAATAACTCAGGAACTACACCTACCGCAGCATATACAATAGGTGGTGATCAAACAGGTGCAACGGATTCTGCTAATTGTCCAAATTCATATAGCTTTAATACTACAGTAACTCCTAACAGTGGGTTTCAATTTACATCAGGACCAACAGTAGTAAATGCCCAGGGGACTTCTGCAACATCTGAAACAGTTACAACAACTATAACAGGCACAATTGAAGCAGTTGCTCAAAATATAACAATAACACCTAATGTAATAACTAGTGGTATAACAGGTGGCAATAACTTTACTGTAACTACTCCAGCAGCGGTTGTTGGTTTACCTCCACAACAATATAGTTTTACACCTACTATAACATTAGATCAAGATTATATATTTACTTCAGGACCAACTTTTAATCCCGCTCTTCCAGCAACAGGAACAGAGAGTGTTAATGCTACAATAGATATTACAGTAACAGGCGCTATTTTGTATAGTCCTTGTTATGCAATGCAGATGTATTACAAAGCTACTGGTATTTGTTGTTCTTTTGCTGTTTGTGGTAATCCTATTACAGTATATGCAGATAATAGTAATTTCTGTAGTGCTACAAAGTTGTATGCTACACAGAATGGTTGTGGAACGTCAACTTATGCTCCCTCAGGATATTATTCAACATTTGGAGGCAATTCTCAATATCGACTTTGGAATCAAGGATCTGGAACATTTAGTGGAAACTGTCAAACGTGTATATAAATTAATATTTAAAAAATAAACAATGGCAATAATTTATAGTTATCCTCAGGCTACGCCGAAGGCATCAGATTTCATAATAGGTACGGTAACCTTTGATGCTGCATCGCCTAATCCTGAAAGAGAAAATCCTACAAGACAATTTAAAATTGCTGATTTAGCAGCAGTTTTACCCGGTAATGCTTTTACTCTTTCAAGTGTTGCTCAAGGTAATGGTTCTACTATACAATTAGCAGACGGTACAGGTGCACTTGCTGGAACAGTAGCAATAACTGCAGGAACTGGTATATCACTTACAAATAGTACTGCAAATAGTATTATTATAGATAATGCTGGTATTGCAGGTATAACTCCATTAGATAGTACATTTATTACCCTAACAGAAACAGCTGGAGCAAATAATAATATAAACCTACAGGCTTCACTGTCAGCAACAGGTACACCTTCAGCTACTAATTTTTTAAGAGGTGATAATTCATGGGTTGAACCTGTAAATACATTAACTACAACCGATGGCACTTTTGTAAATTTAACACCAAACACCGCATCAACAGGTGCGGTAACTGTAACAGCTGATCTTTCAGCTACAGGTATAGCTGGCAATAGTAATTATTTACGCGGAGATAATCAATGGTTTACTCCAGTTAATAGTCTTACAACTACGGATGGTACTTATATAAATTTAACGCCTAATACAGCAGCAACAGGAACAGTAACAGTTACAGCTGATTTATCTGCAACAGGGTCGGCTTCTAATCAAACATTTTTACGTGGTGATAATGTGTGGGCTACTCCAGGCGGTGGTGGTACAGTAATAGGTACAGGTACTAATGGCAAAATAACTAAATGGATAGCTACTTCAGAAGTAGGAGATTCTATAATGACAGAAACAGCCACTACTATATCTGTAGCTGGCAATATTAGTACACAAGGTGCAGAAATAAATAAGTATCTTACAGACGGAGCCGGTAACAATGGTACAGATGGGCAATTATTATCTAGCACGACTGTGAATGGAGATAAAGAAATTGCTTGGATAAATGCACCTGCATCAGGAGTAGTTACGATTAACACTAATACACCAAATCAATTAGCTGTTACCAATGGATCAGGACCTACCACTACATTAAGTGCAGTAATACAATCTATAACAGGATCCGGTACTACTGCTTTAGCAACTGGTGCAGACATTGTATCATATATTGCAGGTTTAGGATATGGTGCTGTAGACAGTGTAACATCTGGCAATGTAAATACAATAACAATAGGAGGTACAACTGCAGATCCTACAGTAGCAGCAAATACATCTGCGGTAGCAGCAGCAGGGACAAACCTTGCAACAGGAGGTGATATAGTTACTTATGTAACGACAAATATTAATAATAGAATACAAAATATTGTAGATCCTACAAGCGCACAAGATGCAGCTACAAAAAATTATGTTGATCAAAATATTGTAGGTAGTCTAGTATTTCAAGGAGGATATAATGCTTCCACAAATACACCTGATTTAACATCTAGTCCCAATAGTATTAAAAAAGGTTGGGCTTACGCTGTTACAGTAGCAGGGGATGCTAGTGGCTTTTGGAACCCTACATTAAACATAGGAGATTTAGTTATAGCTAATATTGATAATCCTACTTCAATTTCAGATTGGACAGAAGTACAAGGCAATATTGATATAGCTACTGATACAGTTAAAGGAATAGCAAGTTTTCCAACAGCTGGAGGATTATCGGTTTCTACGGGAGAAGTTTCATTACCAAATACGGGTGTTACGGCTGCTTCCTACACAGCTCCATTTTTAACAATAGATGCTAAAGGTAGAATAACAAGCGCTACTGATAATCCCGGGGTTGGTACAGTAACAAGTGTTGGCTTAGCGGCACCATCAGCATTTACAGTAACTAATAGTCCTGTAACAACAACAGGAACACTAACATTATCAGGAGCAGGTACAAGTACACAATTTATAGATGGTACTGGATCCTTACAGTCAACATCATTGTTAAATCCAACATTAGGTGTTGTAACAGATGGATCTAATGTAGACATGAGATTAGAAGCTGGAGGTTTATTATTGTCTACTGTTCAATTTACCGCTGGATCAGCAATGGAGATTACTCAGTCGGGTGGTAATGATATGACTATTAATTTAAATAATTCAGGTGTTACTGCAGGAACTTATTTTGCGCCTAGCATTACAGTTGATTCAAAAGGTAGAATTACTTCTGCTACTCCTACTAGCACAATAACAGGAGGTGGTACTGCTGGTAAAATTCCTGTATTTTCTGCAACCAATTCTATAGATAATTCTATAATGACTGAAACTACTGGTCTCATAACGGTAGCTGGTAGTATTAAACCAACAAGTATAACAGATACTAATAATGGTATTGGAACAGCTGGTCAAATATTATCATCAACAGGGTCTGCAATTGATTGGGTAGATAATACCGGTGAAGGGTATGATTTGAATGCCACTACTGATGGAAGTAATGTAGATTTAAATTTAACCTCTACATCAGGAACTGATGATTCTACAGTTCAATTTACAGCTGGTAGTAATATGACTATTACACAAGCTGGAGGTAATAATATAACACTTGCTTCAGAAGAAATAAATGAAATAATAGTAACCGTACAAAATGTAGGTGGTAGTAACAAATACTTTATTGATGGAGCGCAGCAACAGTCATTAAGTATGTTAGCTGGGTTTGTATATAGATTAGATCAGTCAGATTCATCAAACGCAACTCATCCATTAAGATTTTCTACAAATCCTAACAATAGTCCATCAGCACCCTATACAACAGGTGTAACAGTAGTAGGTACACCTGGATCAGCTGGTGCATATACACAAATAATATTAGAACAAGATACACCTAAACTTTATTACTACTGTACTAATCATTCAGGAATGGGTGGTGAAGTAATAGACCCTAGGGCTACTGGTGCAGATTCATTTACAGCTACAAGCGGTACATTTATTAATTTTACACCTACAACATTACAAACAGGTGCAATAACATTAACAGGTGATTTAAGCGCTACCGGCACACCAGGTACAGGTAATTTCTTAAGAGGAGATAATACTTGGGCATCAGTTCCTGCAGCATATACATTAAATTTAACTGGTAATTCAGGTGGAACTGTAACAGTACCATCAGGGAGCACAATAGATATTGAAGCAGCTGCGGGACTCGATACTGCAATAACATCATCTGGAACAAATAGAATAGCTACAATTTCACCGGATTATACAACAGCAGCAAATATTGTTTTAGCTTCTGCTGATGGAACATCTGATACACTTGTAGATGCGGATGATATTTTATTCAGCAATGGGAATACTGTAAAGCATGCAAATCTTTCACAGATTAAATCGTACATTGGGGGAGTAACTTCTTCACTTGTTAAAAATGATTATACAGGAGATGGAACCACAACTGATTTTACATTATCCAATGCACCCTTTTCAAATTTATTTACTAATGTATTTATAAATGGTGTATATCAAGAAAAAGAAACATATACCGTAACAGGTACAACATTAGCATTTACTACTGCACCTCCAACAGGACTTTCTATTGAAGTAATAACTACAGTAGCAAGTAATGTGGTTCCAGGAGCTAATAGTTTAACTAATTTTCAATCTACAGGTGATGGATCTACAATTGCATTTACTTTACCTGCTTCTCCAGCAAATAAAAACTTTACTAATGTATTTATAAATGGTGTATATCAAAATAAAACTACATACAATATAACAGGTAGCACATTATCATTTACAGCAGGAGCGCCAGCATTAGGAGATATTATAGAAGTCATGATTATTACAAGCGCATCATTAGTTCAATTTGATCCGCAAAATTATGCTCCTCAAACAATATCAACAAATACAACGGCTGTAAAAAACACGCTTTATGTATTTACAGCAAATTTAACATTAACATTACCGGCATCACCTGCAGGAGGAGATTCAATAAAAATTAGTAACTTGTCAGGGGTTGCAACATGCGTACTTGCAAGAAATGGAAGTTTAATAATGGGTAGTGCAACAGATTTAACATTAAATAATGCAACTGCAAGTTTTGAAATAATATATTCAGGCGCAACAAAAGGTTGGGTGATTATAGGACAATAATAAAATAAATAAAATAAATTATGAGTGATTTTTCAGATTTTTTTCCTGCCGGTGGCGGTGGAGGTATTGGAAAAACAGTAACGGTAGGAGATTATAGCTATGGAAATTCTTGGCCATTAGCTACAATAGCTTCTAATAGACTAATGGTTTTTGGTTATGGCAGCGGTTATGGTCCAATAGCTAGTAATCTAACCGAAACAACAGCCAATACTGGGCCTACTAGGTATGGAATTAATATGCCATCAAGTGACACTTATTATACTGTAGCAGATATAACCTCTAGTAATGGGGGCGCGTGTTATGGTATTTATGGAATGAATACGGATAAAGATAATAGTGTTGCTAACAAACAATGGACTTTTAAAATTACTTTAGACGGTGCTACAGCAGTAGAATATGTTTTTGTTGATCCTGATATAGTTAACGGTCAATCAAGAGCAGGATTTGCCGTAATGGGAAAAGCCTGGGAAAATGTTTCAAGCTGGGCTCAGACTTATGGACAAGCAATATCAGGTCAAATTGCTTTTGTAAAAGGCGATGAATCTGCCATGCCTATGTATAGATCTTATGATGCCACTACTTCAAGCCATTATGGTTATTGGAATACTATAAATATGGATAATTCTTTTAATGCTATTGATGCTATTACTGCTTCTCAAAGAGGGTTACCATTTATACATTTTACATCATCTTTAAAAATTGAAACTAAATCACAATATTCTGATGGTAACTTTTGGGGTTCAGCAGAAATTATAACATTCTAATTAATGGCATTAACACAAATACCCCCAGTTATGATAGACGGAGAATTTGGTCTTGATTGGCAAAGTTCTGTAGAAACATCAAGCTTTACAGCAGTGACTAGTAAGGGTTATTTTGTTAATACTACAAGTGGGGATATTACTGTTACATTGCCTACTTCACCAACTGTAGGTAATTCAGTAGGTGTTATGGATTATGCAGGAACAACATCTACTAATAAAATTATTTTAACTAGTTCTAATAATATACAAAGCTCTTCTGACAATAAAGCTATTAGATACAATAGAGGTGTTATAAGAATTACATATTCAGGAGCTACTCAAGGTTGGATTGTAAGCGCAGCTGCTAATGAAGGTACATCTGCTTTGCGACCTCCTATAGATTTACTTCATTATTTAGTTGTTGCCGGTGGTGGAGGCGGTGGACAATATGCCGGCAGTGGTGGTGGTGGAGCTGGAGGTTTACGTACCTCTTGGCCAGGTGGCTCTGGAGGGGGTCAACCCTCTGAAACAGCTTTAAATTTATCATTAGGAATAAACTACACTATTAGTGTAGGTCTCGGCGGAGCTGCTGGATGGACCGGAAGTATACTAGCCGCTAATGGTATTGATTCTTATATTTCACACTCAAGTATAACTGATATTATTTCAACAGGAGGCGGTCGTGGTGGTGGATACGCAAACGGTTTTTATTCTCCACAACAAGGTGGTTCTGGTGGTGGTGGAACTTATGCATATGCTGGAAATATGCCCGGCGCAGCCGCTGTAACTTCACCTGTTGTACAAGGATATGCTGGAGGCAATGGCTGGAATAGCAGTACCAGTAATGGTGGCGGCGGCGGCGGAGCAGGAGCAATTGGAAGCAATGGAGCTAATTTTGTGGGTGCAGATGGTGGTCCTGGATTAGAAGTTAATATTATTGGTGGAACTGGAAATTACTATGCAGGCGGAGGAGGCGGAGGTATATATCCATACAACGCTTCTTATTCTAAAGGAAATGGCGGTAATGGCGTGGGCGGAAACGGTGGTGTTGGCGATACTCCTACTGGATTTCTTGCAACTGATGGCTCTCCAAATACTGGAGGTGGTGGAGGTGGTAATGGTTCATCTAATCAAAATCAAGCAGCAGGAGCTGGAGGCTCTGGTATAGTTATATTAAGATGTACAATAGCAACAGCAACATTAGGATCAGGAATTACAGTTAATAGTACAACGGGACCTGGCACAGTAAATGGAGTGGCAATAACTGGAACAGATGATTATTATTATTCAGCAACAGCGGGCACTGGAACAATAACATTTTAAAATTTATCAAGAACGGTAGTTATACAAAATAGCATGGCATTAACAAAAGTAACAAAAGAACTTATACAAGGTGGTTTAGGAATAGATTGGCAAATTGCAATTAAAACAGGTAATTTTCAATCTGTAGCATCACAAGGCTATTTTATTGATACAACTTCTAATGAAGTAACTGTAACAATGCCTCCATCTCCTGTTGTTGGAGACATGATAAGTATAGTAGATTATGCAGGTACTGCACAAACTAATAATATAAAAATAACTGCTCAAGCTAATATAAATGGATCTGCAAATGATGTCAAAATAGACTACAAAAGAGGAGCTGTAAGTATTATATATTCTGGAACCGCCCAAGGTTGGTTAGCAGAATTTGCTGCTAACGACGGCACTAATGCACTTGTTAATTCTCCTTCGGCATTTAATGCAGACGTGTTAATTGTTGCAGGAGGAGGTGGAACAACTACACTTTGCGGCTCGGGTGGTGGCGGCGGAGGCGGAATTTTGTCTGGAACATTAAATATAACACCAGGCACTGGTTATAGTATTCAAGTAGGAGCAGGAGGCACTGGCTCTACAGGCCCTGGCTATACCACGGGCTACACTAATGGTGCTAACTCATTCCTGGATGCATCGGGTGCAGGAGGAAATACTCTCACCGCCAACGGCGGAGGGTATAGCGCTGGAGCAGGAGGTTCTTTTTCTGGAGGAGTTTGGCCTACTTCTGGTAACGCTGGCGGTTCTGGCGGCGGTGGTGGCGGTTTTTATGGTAACGGTTCAGGTACTTCAGGAGGAGCATCTACCCAACCAAATATATCTCCATTAACAGGATATGGACAAGCTGGAGGTAGTCATATTTATACTAACCCAGCTGATTATGTTGGCGCAGGTGGTGGCGGAGCTGGTGGGGTTGGTCAAAATGTAGACTACTCTAGTAATGCCGGCGGGAATGGTGGAGTTGGCCATATTTCTACAATTATAACCACTGCTATGGCATCAGCAAATTCTATAGGTGAAGTAGACGGAAGTGATGTTTACTTTGCAGGTGGTGGCGGCGGTAAAGGTACTTCTGGAGGAACAGGAGGACTAGGAGGCGGCGGCAACTCATCCTCTAATGGGACAGCAGCAACTGGCGGCGGCGGCGGGGGAGCTACATGTGCTAATTCAGGAGGAGGGCATACAGGGGGCTCAGGCGTGCTTATAATAAAATATCCTAATACAATAACTTGTACATTAAGTGGAGCCACAGGTTTAACAGAGATAGTAGACACTACATCTATTTCAAACTTCAAAGTAAGTATGTTTAAAGTTACATCAGAGGGAACAAATGGGACAGGAACAATAACATTTAGTTAAAAAAAAAATAAAATGGCAGGAACATTAGTAGAATCAACAAATGTAGATTCATCAATCATAAAAACAATAACATTAACACAAGCGGAATATGATGCACTAGGATCTTATGATGCAACTACAATATATATAACAACATAAAATATAAGAAATGGGACTTTATTTAGGATCAATACAATTAAAAACAGGGGCACCTACGGTTGCAGGAGGATTAACAAATGAATTAATGGCTATTGATTATGGTCTTCATAATGCCCCATCAACTTCTTCAAATGTTGGTTTTTATGATATTAATTCAGGACTTTATCGCCCGGGGGGAGCTACTGGTAGAGTATATTTACGCACTGGTTATTTTTTAAGAGGAGAAGGATCTGAAGCAAATCTTTCTAATTTAACATTTAATTTAAATACAGATGATGCAGGTAATGCTCTACCTTATACTTTATCTAGTTTTTCAGATATACCATATTTTCAAACTGTAAATAATGTAAAAAGTTCTGAAGGAGGGTGGAGTAATGGAACTACGGTAGAATTTAATACAGGAACAGCTGGACAATATACTACCAATTGTGTAGGATATGATGCAGGAAGAGGCACACTTTGGTTTAACACAGCTGGCACAGCATCAGGAGGCGTTGAGTTTAATCCTGATGGAACACCGACTGGAACCACCACATCATTTGGTTTAGGTATGTGCCCCCAAACCAGCGGAACCACACATTATTTATCAAATGTAGCAACTGGTGCAAATACAACTTTTTACAATACTCAATTAACAATCGGAGGAAATACATCTACTGTTAGTACTACAAATGCTTTTTATATATCTTCTATTCCTAATAATGGACAATTCCATGCGGTTGGAAACACTTTATATATAACAAGAAATAGTTCTTGGACTACCTTTAACTATCTTACTGGATGGATGAGCTATTCTGGAAATCAATCAATTGGTTCTGGATCAACATATTTTAATAAGCCAGGGGGGATTAATTTTGGAAATTACAAAATATTTCCAGCATATAGTAGTACTAATTGGATTACTAATTCTAATGTTACATATACTGTAACTCCTGGATGGGATAATGGTTATAGTAGAACGTCTAATTTAGGTAGCATAACTTATCCTCAAGCTTTTGCTACAATAGAAACACCTGGAGGTAATGTATCTGATCCATATGCGGTATTTTTACAATATTCTAATTCTTCAGGGCAAACTAGTATTAGTAGTTCTGATCCATATCATTATATTGTTGATGGAGTATCAGGAACTTCTAATGCAATAGATTATCAAGTTGGAAATTCAGCTTCAATTACCATGGGATATACTCAAGGTGGAAACGCATTACCAACTGGAAGTAATACTTATGACGCAGCTCATGTATACGATTTTAATGGAGATAGTTCACAAGGTTTAACTGCTTTTTTAATATTAAGATAATATTAATTTAAAAAAAATAAAAAACAAGTAATAATATATTATAAACCAATATGCTAAAGAAAGCTTACCTTTGGCATTATAATAATTTGTGTAAGCTAAAAAACCAATACCAAAATGACACTATATTACCGGACTAATACGTGGAATAGTCAACCACAAATTTCAGAAGAAACCAAAAACCTTTGGAGGCACATCGCTGATAAAGAAAATTGGCGTATAACCCAATTACCAAATGGATTTTTTCAAACTGAATATCAGGATCTTAAAATAGATACCGATTGGAATGATGTAACAAGAAGAGAAACATTAGAAGGAGCTGAGGCTGCTATTGATGCTTCAATTGAATATTACAAAAAGAAAATTGGTTATCTTGAAGGACCTAAAGTTGTAAAAACTTTCAAATAAATATTACTAATCAAATCTAATTAAATTATGTCAGACGCAATCGTCAAAAACCTTAGCTTTGGAAATGAAGCTAGGGAAAAAGTATTTGAAGGTATAAATAAACTCACTAATGCTGTCAGCTCTACATTAGGAGCTGGCGGTAAGTGTGTAATGCTGGAAGATGGAGCAGGTAAACCTGTTATAACAAAAGATGGAGTAACTGTAGCAGATAGTATTATACTATTAGATCCAGTTGAAAATATGGGAGCAACCCTTTTAAAAGAAGCTGCTCGTAAAACAGTTAAAGAAGCCGGAGACGGAACAACTACAGCTACAGTATTAGCTCATGCAATACTCTCTGAAGCATCTAAAATAGATAAAAGTATAAGTATAAGAGATGTAAGATTAGGAATTCAATCTGCTCTTAAAAAGACTTTAAAATATTTAGATAAAATTAAAGTTCCTGTTAAAGGAAATATGATTGACCAAATAGCTACAATATCAACTAATAATGATCCAAAGCTTGGTAAAATAATTGGTGATGCTTTTAGAGCGGTAGATGAAACAGGTGTTGTAATGATGGAAATGTCATCACTTGCTGAAACAGAAATTGAAATTGTAGATGGTGTTCAATATGAAAAAGGATTAACTAATTCACATTTTGTAACAAGCAAAGAAAAAAGAGCAGCTGAACTTGAAAACCCTGAAGTTTTATTAATTGAATCACCAGTTGAAAACATAAGACAAATACAAAGTGTATTAGAATATGTTATAAAAAATAATAAACCTTTACTTATAATAGCAGATATTGAACAGCCTGTTATATCAGCTTTAGCAATGAATAAAGTAAAAGGTAATATAAAAGTAAATGTTATTAATGCTCCAACGTATGGAATAACTAAAAAAGAAATGTTAACTGATTTAGCTATGTTAACAGGAGCCACAATAATTAATGAAGATTTAGGTGACGATTTAGATTTTATTAAGCCAGAATTTTTAGGTACATGCTTAAAAAGCATTACAACAGATGAAGAAACTATAATACAAGTGTCTGAACCATCTGAAGAAGTTTTAAAATCTATTAAACAAATAAAAAAAGATTTAAATAAAAATAAACCACCTGCGGAAATAATTAGATTAGAAAAGCGCTTAGCTCGTTTATCAGCTAAGATTGCAATAGTAAAAGTAGGGGCTAATTCAGATATAGAATTAAAAGAAAAATCAGATAGAGTTGAAGATGCAATATGTGCTACTAAAGCTGCAATAAAAGAAGGAATTGTTCCTGGGGGTGGCATAGCATTACACAATGCTGCTGATTCAATTAAAAATCCGTCAACACCTGAAACAATACTTACTAATGCAATTAAATATCCGTATAAAACAATATTAAGTAATGCTGGTATTAAATATGGTCCATTTTTAGGTGAAGGAATTGGAATTAATGTAATAACAGGTAATAGTTGTAATCTTATTAAAAGTGGTATTATAGATCCCCTGCTAGTTACAAAAAGTGCATTATCAAATGCAGTATCTGTTGCAACTACAATATTATCTACAGATTGTGTAATCAATAATTTAAGAGTTGATGAAGGCAATAGGTAGAAACTTAATAATAAATAAAACAGCTAAAGAAATATCTAAAACAGAAGGTGGTTTGCTTTTAGCAGATGCTCATAAAGATGATGTAAGATATATAGAGGCAGAAGTGGTATCAGTAGGTGAAGAAGTTGAAGGTATAAAACAAAAAGATAAAATATATTTTGATAAACATGCCGGACATATTATAGAAATAAATAATGCAGCTTATCATGTTATAAAATCTTCTGATATAGTTGTAGTATTATGAAAAGACTTGAAGCAAGTGAATTAAGAGATATAAACTTGCTAAAACATTATAGAATAATTAGAAAATGGGCTTGTCGTAATAATAATTTAAATGACGCCGATTTAGAGCTTTTAATTTATTTTGATTGCACTAAATTATTTACAAAACAAGATTATAAAATAGGTACGTACGCTTACAGCTGGGATAATAAGCGCTGGAACAGATTATTGAAAGAGGGTTGGATTGAAGTATGGAGACGTCGGAATCAAACCACTCAAAAATACAACATATACAAAGTTTCATTTAAGTGCAAACAGCTTATAAGTAGAATGTACCGTATTATGTTAGGTGAAGAAGATATTCCTAGTAGTGAAAAAAGAAATTCAATTATGAGGGGTAAAAGCTATACAGATATTGTTTTGCAAACTGCAATTAAAAATGTAAATAAAGATAAAAATAGATAATATGAAAAAAGAAGAATCAGCTTTTAGTTATTTAGGTACAGTTAATCCTGATGGAATAGCTAGAACTTCACCAGAAGCTCAAGGAATAATGCCTGTCCCTGGACAAGCAAGTATGGGGCCTAATATACCTCCATCTCCATTTACTCCTAGAGAAATGAGAACTGGAGCACAAATATTTGGACAATCAATACCAAATTCATTTGATAGGCAAATCCCATCAATAGAAGAACAACAAAATGATATACAACAATTTTAAATAAACAAAATGAAACAAGATAAAGCATACACAGTAGCTTCTAAAAATAAAAAAGTAGGTATAGTGGGCGAATCACATATATGGGATGGCCCTTTAAATCAAGAAGGTCGTCAACATGGGCCAGGTTCTAGTAGCGGTATTAATGGAATGGAAGTTTCAAAATATCCGACTAAAACTTATCCAGTTGGAACTCCTATAACTTCAACAGCTCAAGCTAATAAAGGTGGTGATGCAAATGCCTTAAAGTCTGTAAAAAGATATACAGGTAATGCTAAATTTTAAATCCACAATGACAGATTTAAAGCTTTACCTTATAAACGGTACTTCGCTTATGGTATCGTTGATGAGCATAGATGCTTATTTAAAGATAACCTTGTTACTTCTTACTATAGGTTATACTATTCATAAGTGGTATATTATGGGTAAAATTAATAAAAAATAGGTAATATGAAAAGTAAGTATATTAGTGAACATATAACTTACAATGAATCTATAAAATCTTCTACCGCAATACGCAAAGGAATTGAAAATATTCCTACAGAATATCAACTTCAAAATATGAGTCAAGTTGCTGAAAAAGTTTTTGAACCATTAAGACAATGGGTAAAAGGACCAATAAAAGTGACATCATTTTTTCGGTGTGAAGAATTAAATAAGGCTATTGGGGGAAGTTCCCGGTCGCAACATTGTGAAGGAAGAGCAATTGATGTTGATGATATATATAATTATAAGTCAAATGCTGAAATGTTTCATTTTATAAAAGATAATTTAGATTTCGATCAATTAATATGGGAATATGGAGATTCTCATAATCCGGATTGGGTACATTTTAGTTTTATATCTGAAATGGAAAATAGAAAAAGAGTATTACAAGCCTTTAGAACTAAAGGTAAAACACAATATAAAATAATATAATGCCTTACGTACAAACAAATTCACCTTTCCTTAAAAAATCAAAGCCGCCAGCTCCTTCTAAAAAGAAGTCATTAGGCTATTATAATAAAGCTAAATCTACTGGCACAGGTGCTGATGCTGGTGGTGGTATGAGTGAAAAAGGTGTTAAAAAATATAGAAGAGATAATCCAGGAAGTAAATTAAAAACAGCTGTTACAAAAGATCCTAAAAAACTTAAAAAAGGAAGTAAAGCCTGGAAAAGACGTAAATCATTTTGTGCTAGATCTAAAGGATGGAAATCTAAAAGAGGTCGAGCTGCAAGACGTCGATGGAACTGCTAAAATAAATATTATGAAAAAATTTCCACAAATTAAAAAAGCAAATAGAGGTAAATTTACAACCTGGGCAAAAGCTAATGGTTTTAAAGATGCGTGTTCTGCTGCAACGGCAGTAATGAAAGCAAAAAAAGGTAAGTATAGTAAAGACGTTAGGGAAATGGCAAACTATGCAAATAACTTTGGTTGCAAAAAATAATTAATAATTAAAATTAAAACAATGGGAACTAAAATAACTAAAGGCAATGTACGTGCTGCAATGAGGGATGATAAAGCGCACATTGACTATTTAAAAAGAGATGTGCTTGATGATCAGCGTAAAGGTGGTAAATATAAAAATATTAATCAAACAGCTGATGAAAAACATATTTCAAAACTAGCAGGAGACATCAAGAGTGATGGATCTTTTTTAAGTAAACATATGAAACACTAATATTATGAAAAAAATGGGATACAATCAAGGGAAACACCCTTTAAGCATGAAGGGCGTAACAGATAACAATAAATTTGGAACACCTTTGGAAGGTAATGCTTTTGGCGGAAAAATGGCTGAATATAAATCTAAAGGAATGAGCACAGAAGCCGCAGCTAAACAAGCTGCTAGAGATTTAAAAGACATGCCTGTTGATAATAGAGCATCTAACCCTGTTTCAAATTTAAATAAAGGGTATGGATCTCAAATAAAAAAACCAGCAGTAGGCAAATCATCTGCTGTTCCAAATTTAAATAAAGGATATGGCTCAAAAATAGGAAAGCCAGCTAATTCAAAAAAATAGCTATGAAAAAAGAAAAAATGCCTTTATATAATCTTAATAAAGGTTATAGAACACCGCTTAGTATTGAAGACGGTATTATTGTAAAAGCTTTAAGAAGTATAGGTAGTAAAGAAGCTAGAGATAAAGCTAAGCAAAAAAGAAAAGCTTCTGGTAATTTTACCATAGCTGAATTAGCTGCTAAAAAAGCGTCTAAGTCTAATACTACTAATTTAGGTCCTATTGGAACTGCAAAAAATGAGTTTGGTCCTATGACTGAAAAACAAGCTAATTATGCAGCTAATCAAGCAATGCCCCCAACTCAAATAAAATCTATTGGAACAAGTGGTGTACAAAATGATGGATCTGGAAATGAAGGATTTGGAATAGGTTCTTCTACTAAAACTCCAAAAGTTAAAACAAAACCAGTAGCAAAAACAAGAAAAAAAATTAATGCTTTAAAAAGTAATACAAAAAGTACTGGTAAACAAAAGCTAAAAACTACAGGCCCAAAAATTAAATCTGCAGAAGCCAAAGCTGATTTAACAATTATGCCTATTGTTAAAGATGCAACAAGTTCTAGAAAAAGCAGAAGACTTGAAAAAACTATTGGTAAAGCTGTAGAGGCGAGAAATAAAGGAGAAAAAGCAATTAAAAATATAAAGTCTTCAAGCAGTGCATCTGATATTGCTAAAAATCAAGCAAAAGCACTTAAACAAAGAAGAAAGTACGATAGAATGAAAAAGAGAGCTGGTCGTATTGGAAAAAGAATGTAATAAAAATAATTAAATGAAATCAAGAGGATTAGGTGATACAGTAGAAAAAATTACTACTGCTACAGGAATTAAAACAATTGTAGATAGAGTTTCGGAAGGATTAAACATTCCGTGTGGATGTAGTCATCGTAAAGAAGCGTTAAATAAAATGTTCCCATATAAACAACAACAAAAAAGTGGCATTCAGTTTGACTAACCCCCCATATACTATTGATAATACTCCCATATATAATGTAGATTTAGGTGAGGGTGTTTTAGGTAAGGCTAATCGTAATGGTAGTATTTTAGTTAATAAAGATATTACTGACAAAGAGCAGTTAAAAAGCGTTATAAACCACGAGCAAGTTCATTTAGATCAAATGCGTCGTGGTGATTTAGATTATAACGACTCAGCAGTATTTTGGAAAGGTAAAAGATATCCGCGTGCAACAATGAAAGAAGGTGCTTCAAATTTACCGTGGGAAAAAGAAGCGTATAATAAAACAACTTAATATAAACAAAATGAATAAAGATTTAAAATATATGCCTATTGATAATAGAGCATCATCATTAAATAATAATGGAACTCCTTTTAGAAATAATGCAATTAAAAAAATGGAATCTATTCCTTTGTTTAATCATGTAGATGGACATCCAAAACCAGTATCAAAAGAAAATCCGTTTGGACCAGCACCTGAAGGTTTTGGTGATTCAAGAACTGGATCTTTTAGAAAAGAAGTTACTCCTACAAAAAGAAGTTTAGAATCTTTAAAAAATGAATTTGAAACAAAAATGTCACGTAGACAACAACAAACGTCTCAACCTGGCCCTGATAGATTAACTCAATTTCAAGCTCAAAAAGATGCTGATGCATTTACAAGATTAAGTAGAACAGATCCAAAACAATTTAAAAGAATTTCTAGTATAGCAAAAGACTATAATATGTCAGGCCCTGATATAAGAACAATGATAAACTTACAAGAAAGTAGAACAAAAAGATTAAATCGCGGTAGAGGCTCGGTTAAACAATAGATTATGTGGCAAGTATTGCTTGGATTATTAAAAGGTGGACGTGGGGGTAAAACTCCAATAGGTAATTTAGCTTGGGATATACGAGAAGCAATAAAAGGTAAAGAGTTAGATCCTAATGAATTAATATCTTTACAAACTAAAATAAATGAAATTGAAGCAGGTCATCGTAGTATATTTGTTGCTGGTTGGCGACCATTTATTGGATGGATTTGTGGAATTGCTTTAGCATATAATTTTATTGTTCGTGATTTGTTTATATGGATATTAAAGCCCATGGATATTCCACCTGCTTTACAAATGGAACATTTAATGACAGTTTTATTAGGCATGCTTGGTCTTGGTGGCCTACGAACTTTTGAAAAAATAAAAGACAAAACAAAATAAAATAATTATATTTACAAATAACAATTAAATTTAATAAAATGAAAAAAGTAGAAACAACATCTATATCTACAGAAG
>Ga0208158_1000287_pt1 | contig 19633 bp, 19 predicted proteins | sample 8_EtaG_FD_184081 | JGI IMG/M metagenome (GOLD analysis project Ga0208158, IMG submission 184081) | Marine viral communities from the Subarctic Pacific Ocean - 8_ETSP_OMZ_AT15162 metaG (SPAdes) (version 2) | ecosystem: Environmental > Aquatic > Marine > Oceanic | place: Pacific Ocean | collected...
TCATTCGCAATGGTTTGATCTGACTGGGCCATTAAGCTCCTTGTCCGTAGCCAGTAGCCGTCCAACTAAATGCACGAGCCTGACGGGTTCCTCCACTATTGTAGATCGAAACGGTAAAAGCGGTAGCGGAACTACTTGCAATTGTGTAATAGTCTCCCGAACTTGATGCACTCATGCTTATCCCAATTGCAGGTGTAGCATTGAATTTCTTAGCAAAAGTAACTGTAAGATCACCGCTGTTAGAAGTTGTTCCCGCACCATTAATTGATCTTGCTGGGGCATTAGAAGCGACTCTTAGTTGTTCAATTGCAATACGAGCTGTATTGTCACCACCTGTTGTCAACTCAGCTTTCAATTCATAGCCTCTAGCTGAGAACTGAGCATTATTAAATGGCCTCCACGATGTCCATGTAGGTGAACTACTTGGATCAGTTTGTGTTGTTCTTATATAGATTTCTGCATTGCAAGTAGCAGGGGTAGCACCATCAAAATCAGCTATTAAATCAAAATTAGAGAAGGTATCAATATATGGGTTGCTTGGGAAGAATCCTCTGACCTTTAACGTACTATCAAGTTGAACATTGAAAACATCACCTAAATCAATTGGATTATTTTGGAAGAGATAAGTTCCTGTTGTTTCCCAATTTGATCCATCAGCAGCATTTAATAACTCCCCGCCAGCAACAACTAAATCTGTCTTTGTCCCTGGGAAAGTATTATCTTCTGTCTGATTATTGATATTGACTAAATTCTGTAAATCAGGCTTAGTAAATTCAACGACTGCTGTACCTGTACTCGTTCTTCCACCTGAATCAACAAACTTAGCTAGATAAGTCCCAGACTTAAGATCACAATAGGCTTCCTTTGCTGTACCTGTTAAGTCACTGTGAATACTAGAAGCACTAGCCCATGTAACACCAGATAAAGCAGGTGAGTGTCTAATCCTGACTAGACCACCAACAACAACATCAAGATCACTTGATTGAGTCCATTGCAAACGAGCTAATCCATTTGTAGGGATCATCGTGAAGTTAACAACATTCCCTGGAGCTGCTGTTTTACCAGCCAAAGTCTTATTAAATGTTGCAATAGTGCTTCCCTTATTTAAGTAGTTAACAGCTTGAATTTGCACCTGCAAGTTCCCAGCTCTTAACGCACCAAAGTTACCACCCTGTCTCAAACTGACTGATGGAGAAGCTGTCGTAATCGTTGCCCAGTTATCATTATCAACTCGATAAGTAACTCTAAAGCCTGTAACCCTTTTACGGTTATGCTGCCAACTTAAGTCACAACCAACAAAAACACCCTGACCATCAGAGTAGAGAAATTCTTGACCTTCTATATCTGTAACTGCATCAGGAGCAGCACTTAAGTTAGTAATATCTCTTAAGACAACATCCTCTCCCGAATCGACAGAAGAGTAAATAGAACTATTGTACTGAAGAGCTGTTACAGCAAAGATACCATCGCCCGCCTCTTCTACTGCTATTACTCGATACTGCTGAGACTGAATATCACTGGTTTGAATTAAATAAATAGATTCATCATTAGGAGCTTCACTGAAGGCAGAAGAAACAGTAACCGTAGGAGGAGTTGCATTTGGAGCATAATTACTAATTGTTTTTGTTTCTAAAACACCTGTCGGCAAGATGACAGATAGTGTTGGACTCTTGGTTAGATCAACGGAGAAATCTTCTCCACTATCAATATTAATAACTGTTGTTGTGGAACTCGCTCCAATACGCCCCTGCCTTCTTGTACCCCCTCTCAATGGATCAGCTACATCAATCACCATCCCTGGTCTAACAATAATGCCACTATCAATCGAAACAGAGAAGGTGCAAGTTTCTGTCAAAAACTGCTCGGATTTTAAGGCCCAAAGGCCCATTCGATGAGCCTGCCCTTGGGAATAACAACCAAGTGCTTTCAGTTCTTTATTGATAATCCCATATTTTGCTACGGCATCAGGATCGTCAACATATTCAAAAGTAGCCTCACCTAAACCGTCATAAGTTTGATATGCAACTGAAATAGTGCTATGCCTTGCCTTATGAGATGTCCCTGTATATTCAAAAACCCCATTAACAACATTAGATGGACCCAGTAAATACTGAGAGTCAGCAGGTTTATCCTGCATAACAGTAAAACTCCCAGCACCGTAATAACTCATGCCTCTAAATAAAGAGGTCATCTCTCTAATCGCGTTATAAACGTCTTTCCGTTGATTGATTAATAAGTTACAAGAAAATCGTGGCTCTTGTCCTCCCTTCCCATCTGAAACCAAGCCATTGCAATATTGAGAAATAGCATAGAAATCCCACTTATCAAGAGTACTTTCAGGAATCGACGCCCCATAACGAGTTGATGTCATCAAATCATATAGACACCAAGCAGGATCATTGCACCAAGTGGCAGCTCCAAAAGTACCGTTCCAAACACCACTATAAGTAACACGGCCTATATGAGTTGTTGTGTCAACAGAAGCATTAGATGGAAGTTTTACTTTTATTCCTCTAATTAAATATCTCCTGTTAGGAATATTACTAAATTGTCTTGAATCAAAACGCAAATAAGTTAAAGCACTATTTGGATACTTGAATTTCTCATCAATTATTTCTGTATAACTACTCCACCAAGTCTCACTCGTTGTCTTTGAATTAGCATCATCCGCACTAACTCTTACTAACCTTACATCTACAGGAAAAGCACCAGTAAAGGGGATCACATAATCCCGCATATATACATTGCTAGATTTACCTTTTATAGTGTCATCTTTAACTACATTGTATCCACCACCATTATATTGAACCTCTATTTTAATCCTTACTTCGTAACCAATAATATCGCCATCGTCTTCTATCTGACGCAAAGAGGGGATCTTTAAAGTTACTCTTAAGCGATCTGTATTAACATTAGTTATCTGTCTAGTGACCGAAGTATTAAACGTCACCTGAGTCGCAACATTTACTTCAGTTTCCGTACCATCTAAAGCTGCTATGTGAAGTTGATTTTGAGTTCCATTCCTTGTTACTATCGAATACCCCTCAAAGTTATTGCTACCACTTGCATCTTGCACAGGTGTTCCATCAAGATAAATTGATTTGAAGCCATCGTCTAATCCTTGAATCTCACCCTCAGAAAGAAGATCTAAGACAGTCGCATATTGAACCGATTGAAGCGAATCATCAGCTTCGGTAGGGATATGATTGCCCCCATTCTTACCACCACCACCAGCCCCTCGGATATGCTGCATTAGATTAACTGATCAACATCAAGTCCACTTGAGACAACTGAACTCCCGACAAAGAGCCGTCCATAAGCTATTGGAATAGGAGTTCCTATTTGATTTGTATTAAGAACCCCACTAAAGCTAAAACTCTGCAAAGTATTCGGGTCCATGTCAGGCATCGGAGGCGATGGAGATAACATCTCTGCCACACCACTTAGGACTAATAACATTCCAACGTTACCAGCCATAGCAGCGGCAGCTCCCCACGATATAGCAGCAGAAGACGTTCCAAAAGAAAGCCCTGATCCTCCCAAACCGATCCCTGCGGCAGGAGCAAGAATCGCTACTCCGATCAATATTGCTCCAACTATTATTCTCCCCCATTTTCCACCAGCACCAGTCAGCACAGGCGTAATACTAAAGACATCTTTCTCGCTCCAAGGGTATGCGAGTTCTTCAATATTATCTTCACCTACTTCTTCCTTCCCTACCTTCACTTTATAAGCAATACCATCCTGCTCACTATCAATAATCCATTTCTGTAAACCAGGAAAGTTTGCACATAAGGCTCTTATTGCTTCAGCAGGTGTCGCCACATCAAATTCAAAACGACCTTGGCCTAGTCGTTTCTTTAATGCTCCGTAGACCTTAACGACTTTCATGTTTTAGAACTTTAGCAGTGTTCTTCTGGTAGTAGCCACCAAAAAGATCTCGTGAACTCAGTCTATCTTGTACGTGATGCAAAATCATGCCATCTCCAATATAAATACCTCCGTGATTAGGAACACTAGCCTCCAAGTGCATCAAAATAACAGATCCATACTCAATGTCTTCTATGGGTGTCTCTATAAATCCCTCGTCTTTAAAATGATCTAAATACATACTCTCTCCACGCTCCCACCAACGATCTTTACGATCATAATCAGTTAATTCGATATTAAATTCTCGCTTATAAAAATCACGAATAAGGCTATAACAATCAATAACACCATAGAAAAAAGGTCTTCCAACATACGCCAACTCATAGCCAGAGGGTTCACAGTAACCCCATAATTCTGTATTTGGATTAACAATATGCCAAGGCAATCCAGACTTCTCACATGCAACTAAATCAGCAGGACTAGGTGCATGGTTTGTTGTTGGATGACTATGAATAATACCAGTGATTTCCCCCTCTTCCTCTGCCTTCATATAATCATCTGGATCAAGTACAAAATGTAATTCTTTCTCGTCAGCCAAATTTTTACAGGGAAAATATCTCTCCCTACCTTTAACAATATGAATTAAACCAACACTTTCTCTAGGAAAATCTTCTTTAGCATGTACGAGAGCTTTCTCTTGAATCGCTTCCGATATCGTCATTGTGTTCTTCCTGCTGTTGGGAATGACCCAAAAGGCAATTCACCATTAGCTCCGAACCTCAATTTGCAAGAACTAACCCTTTTACCACATTTGTCTTGAGCTGAAGAAGAGGCTGTCGAATCATCAGCCTTCCAATAATTACTTCCAGTGTAAGAACATTCAGAAGATCTATAAGCCCACTGGCAAATATTTCCTATCAATTGCCTCTTTGGAATCTTCCTATTAGGTAAATCAACCTCAGACGCAAGTTCAAAAGACACTGCATCCCTGTTTTCAGAAGACTTTCTATCTACATACCAGACTTCTGTAGGGAAACGAGCATTAGGATCAGCACCAGATTCTCCATCTAAGAATTTTTTCAATGTTCTAATTCGACTAACCTTCGCTCCTCCAAGATCATTTCCTATCGTCGTTTCATTGACTAATAATAATAACGTCGTCATGACCCCATCTAAGTTAGAAATAGTCAACGTTGGACGAGGTATTGAACCTACAGAAGTATATTTAAAGCCTGTCGCCTCAATGGGCATTCTCGTATAAGACTGAGAGGCAAATGTGATATTCCCAGATACATTGGCATTGCAACCATTATGCCATCTATATGTATCTGTACTTCCATGCAATCCATTGTCTAAAGTCATCTCAAATAATTCAATAATTGCATTAGGATTTAATGTCGAAATATCTTCATAGACACTACTAATTGCAGTCCAGACAACAGAATTATCTGTTGTTGTTTCACCTATATTTTTCACCCAAACGGGTTCAGTCGCACCACTTGTTCCAGCAGTTGTAACTTTGAAAAATAAACCGTCAACTGGAGTTAAAGACGGTCTTCTTATGTCGCCTAGACTATAAGCGGTATTCTGTGACCAAGCTGCTACTACTGACATTTAGGGCTCTACTATTTGTCTAAATTCTGCCTGAATCGTAGCTCTATTTGGATAAGGGATCGTCTTGTCCCAATTTAAACAAATAAATTTAGAAGCAGCAGATTCACCTGGTGGAGTCCAATCAAAAGAGGCTCCATCAGCAGCCCTGGCATCTAAAAATGTTTCTATTGTGTCGCTTGAGTTTGCTCCCGTCTCAGGAAGATTACGAAAACTAAGGCTATAAGTTTTCAGGTTTTGGTTCAGGCCATAAACTAATCTTTGTTGATAACCATCTCCAAACTGAACAGTCTTCACATTTGGACTACTACGTTTCTGAACACCGTAGTCAGGGTTTATAGAGGGAAAAGTTGCCATAATTTATGCTAACAAACCTCCAGGTCGCTTTTGTTTTACAAGTTCATTTTGTATTGCAGCTCCAATTAAGCCTCCCAACTCACGACTTCTTGCAGTATCACCTTCAGCACTAGAGCCAGTTGCATCAACATTCACAGCAATATTGGTTCCACCACCACCAGCAACTCCAAGTCTCCCGTCCCTACCTCGCTTGAGGGGAATTATCGCTTCTGGCCCCGCCTCCCCCATTAGTCCCGCCCCATTGGCGAATGGGAATAGCGTCGGACTATCGACTACGCCACCTCTGGCGAAAGGAACAATGCCGTTTTGACCATAAACATTACCTAACGCATTTTTCTTTGCATTGCTAAACCAACCTGTACTTTCAACAGGCGCAATGAACTTAAACAATGGGCCTAAGATTGCAGCTTTAATAATCATTCTTGCTAGATCTGCAATGATAGAACGTGCAAAAGACTTGAAGTTTAACTTACCTGTCATTACAAACTCGGTTAAAGAATCTTCCATCTTCTTGAAAGCACCAGTGAAAACTTCTTGAGCATGTTTGGCCCCATTCGTTAAATCGTCCCAGAAAGATTGATATCCAGACTTATCTCCTCCAAGTTTATCGTAATCATGCTTCCCTCCCAGCTTCGTTATTTGTGTTTCTAAATCAAGAACAAATTCTTTCAAAGTATCAATCATTCCACTTAATCCTTTTCTCTTTTTACCATCAGTTTCTGGATCATTAATTATATCTTGATACATTTTTATTGTATTATTCACTGCTTCAAGATTCCTCTTTGTCTCCTCAAGGGTCATTCCAGTTATATCTCCAAAAGGTGAACCTCCATCATTTACTTTTTTCAACGCCTTGTTTGCAGACACAACTGCCCAAATACTTGAGGCAATAGCAGCTATGGCGACAGCAGCAGCCACATAGGGGTTAGCTGATACAACTGCATTAAAAATAGTTTGAACTATAGTTCCCGCTTTAATAGCTGCAATAAGTTTCATCATCGCCCCATAAGCCTGCGTCGCCATTAAAGCTATGCCTGTCTTGGTAGCTATTGCTTGTTGAACATTGTAAGCAACAAGTGCAACAGTAGCCGTCGTGATAGCAGGAGACAAGATATTAAAATTCTCGACAAGTGACGCTATTATTGATGCGAATATTTTAAATACAGAACCTCCAAACGAGGCCAGCTTCGACAATGAAGGAATTAAATCAACAAGAATATTAGCACCAATTTCTTGAAACTCCTTACCTATAGGAATCAACGTATCCCCTATTGAAATCCTTAACTTATTCATCGCAACCCTTGATCTGGCTCCAGCTTCTTCGTTTGATTCTGCGATCTTCTTAGCTAACGGAGCATATTCATCACCTAAACTCGCTACAAACTTACTCAACATATCTAGACCTACTGTTCCATCTTTCAGGCTCTTCTGTAATTCTTGCGTAGAGAGCTTATTAGCATCAGCAAATTTCGTTACGGCAGCAGGAAAACGCTCACCCAACTGGCCTGAAAGTTCTTCGGCTGATACCTTCCCCTTACTATATATTTGCACCATTGCGGTGATTGCCGACTTAACATCATCCGCACTACCAGCAGTACCCTTAATTGCAGCAGTTGTATTTAAGAATGCCTCTGCTGCATTGTTAATATTTCCTCCTGAACCCAAAACAGCAGCACTTAACCTTGTCATCCCTCTGATAGCAACTTCCTGCGGCACGTTATATTCTTCTACTGCTGTCGTAACAGCCTCCATTGCAACCCCATAAGAGCCTGCATCTTTAGTTATCAACTTTAAAGTCTTCTGTGCTTTTGAGTATTCAGCCGCATAATCGGTTGAGCCGCTAATGCCTTGAGCAATAGGATTCAAAACCTGACTAGCAACCAATCCCCCAGTGATTGCACCTTGTTGCATATCACCACCTGGCCTTAAAGCATTCACCCCAGCTCCTATCCCAGCCCCTAAGAATCCAGCAGGTCCACCAAAGAATCCAGCACCAAGAACAGCCTGACCAGTTCTAGCTAGGCTCGCGCCACTAAATTTATTACTATTTAATCGCGTCAACGCCTTATCAGTCTTAGCTATAGCCTGTGTGACTCGATTAAAATTCTTAGAAGTAGGATCTAATGTATTCTTTATCTCTTCAAGTTTAGAACGAGTTCTAGATAACGTATTGATACTTGTACCACTGGTTGCAACAAGTTTTTCCTGTGTCCTTACAAATTCCTGCAAACTTTGAACAGTTTGCATTGGTTGTGCAGAAGGATCATATTTAACTAAAGCCCCTCCTCTTCCACCACCACCTCTACGCTCGCCAACATACGCAGATCCTGGAGCACCAATCATTGCACCAGTCTGAGAATCTCTAGTCCCAACACCTCTACGCTGACCCAACTTGCTCTGTAAAGTATTAATACCCTTTAATCTCTTTTCATACAGCCCTAAAGCCTTGTTATATTCATCTGTTACCTTATCCAATTCCTTCCTGGTACGAATCTGCTCCTTCGACCCAATATCTAAATTTTCTTCTTCTCTTGCTAAGTCTGAAATTCGCTGCTGATAACCTGTCTTCGTCCTTGGAAAACTAGGATCTAGTCCTATACCTTGCCTGTCCCACTGACCAACCTTAAGCGTATCAAGCCCTTTTGGCATACTCCCCCTAAGAGGAACGCCATAAGTCATGTCACTTATAAAAGAAACATCTTTCCTCTGACCATATTTAGGTCCAAAACTAAAGCCAGTCTCTTTTGCTCCTAAGCCTTTCATCTCCCCCTTCATGCTCTTCCACTTAGGAGTTTCAAAAAGCCATTTAACAAATTGAGCAGGCCCAGGAAGCTGTTTATATTCGTTTAATTTTGGAGTCTGGAAACGAATATCAGATCTAATCCTTGCTAATCCACCACCTTCAGGATCACCACCAACTCCTAGCCCATAACGCCCTAATCCAAACCCTCTCCTCCTATGTTCTCCGAATTTTTCCTTAACACCATAAGCATATCTCCTCCTTGAACTGTCTACAGCTACATCCCTTGAAGCCCAAGCATCCTGAGCCTGCACAGAGGCCGTATATGTCTGAGTTACTGTTTTTAAATTAGTAAGAATATCCCTATATGCCTTTGACTGAATACGAAGATCTTCAGTTACCGTAAGTTGACCATTTAAAGCCTTCGTTAAAGTCTCTACCGCTTGATTGTGTTGCTTTAGCTGGAACCCTGGTACATTTTGAAAACCGCTAGGAGTATCTGGCCCTGGTGTTCCCAGACTCCGACCTTTTTTGAACTGATTAGCAAAGAAACTCGCAGCTACTAGCTGCTCCAGTCCCAGCCCTTGTCTTGACTTATTAAATGCAGTTCTTTTGTCATCGAAGGCAAGCCCAGTCGTCAGATCTCGACCACGTGCTCCTTCTCTCATGCCAACGAAAGGCAACGCTAACGTCCTTCCACCCCTTCCACCAACACCTTTTTCTAAATTGACCTGTTCTTTTAAAGCACTATTTAACTTATTAATATCTCTCGTAAGACGAGCATAGGAAGCACCAGTTACAGAGGCATTTGTCCTTATCTTTTGTAAGGCATTTACCTGTAACCTCATTCCAGAAGTCGTATCTTTTGTCGCCCTGCCTAAATTCTTAACAGCTACTCTTTGTCTATCTAACTGATCCGCAGTAAGCTTTGTGGTTTTTTGTAATTTACCTAATTCATCTCTTAAATACTCAACTTCTCCAGCACCCTTTGCCTTTAAATTGATAATTAAATCAGTAATCGCTTGACTTCTTCCAGCCATTATTTCGACTCCTTCTTATTAAATTCTTTTAATGCCGCAATTTCCATAGTTTGAAGCCCTTCTAATACCTCAGTGCGGTCCTTTACATTGTAGAGGTCAAACAGTCCTCCAGCTACTAATAATACCTCATATTTTAATCCAACATAACCAGCCATCGAGACAGCCCACTGTGTTTGCATCTTTAGGAACAACATAACCGTTGCCCAATTACATTCCCATATCTCAAAATCCTTATTTTCTTCCTCTGCTTTTGGGCTTTTAGGAAGCTCAATGCCAAAACCTGCGGCATCTTGCTCTGTTAAATCCTCGACTTCTTTACCGCCAGAAGCCCAATAAATAGCGGCCTCTGTTAGTTTCCCTCCTTACCTTTCGTATAAAACGCCTGAAACGCCTCGACTACGCCAGCCACGAAATCTATATCCTCAGAGAAATCCTTAAGATTCCCTTTGGTGAAGGGGATCTCTGTGCCATCCTCTTCTGTAATGTCACTCCAGCCTACGACAATCTTCTCCAAAGCCTTCTCCTCTTCGGCTTCAGTAAAGGCATTTAGCTCTTTTTTAGTTAGTCTTTTGAACTGAATAGTGAATGTATCTGAATCAAATTCTCCAGCATTAGTTTCAGAAGGACGCTTAATTTCAACAGGCCAAGGATAAGCTTTGGACTTTCTACGAATAAATGCCATAAAGATAAAAGATATTCTTAGCCACTCTAACCACAAAAAAGGGGAGTTTAAACTCCCCTTGCCTGATTTAGTATTGAACTATCGAGAACTCATCGTTTCCAGCAGTCGAAGGTACAGCGGTGTATGGAATTTCCAACATCGCAATCCCGTCTTGTTCTCCATAAGAAACATCACCAATATCAACCTTGGTAGAAGCAACTTTAATGGAGTTTCCATTTGCACTACCAGCAGATCCAGTTCCGTGAGTGAACTGAAGGTTGCCTAGAGTCGCATCTGTTAGAGCCGCAGCAAAGAAGTTCTTGGTTGCCATAGTGACAGCTTCTATAGAAACTGAACCAGTTACAGCCCTGTCAGTCAACAGCACTTCTTTCGTACCACCAACAAGCTCTCTATAAACAAGAGAGTTGCCAAGATCTAAAGAAACAGACTGCAAAGCACCTGCATAACTCAATAACTGGAAGCCAGTGGAGTTGCCATTCTTAAAGACCAATGGAGTAGCCTGTGCTCCATAAGAAACAGTAGGCAAAGCTTGATCGTCAGGAGCTACATAAACACCTGTGAAGTTGAAATCCAAAGAAGGAATTTCTCCAACACTTGCGCTAATACTTGCGCTTCCGCGACAACCTGTGACCTTATGGCGAACGCCATCAAGCATGTAATAAATCGTCACACTTGAGAAGGACGCACTTACGGGTGCATAAGTAACAACACCAGCAGCTCCAGAACCAGAAGACGTCTCAGACATTCCGCATGCCTTGAGAGCCTTGCCCCATCTAGGAGCCGTTCCGGCAGTTCCTGAACCCGCAAGTTCTACGGAGAAAGTACATTCAACTCTTGTGTTTGCAAGCAGTTGCTCACTAGCACCAAGATAAGGTCTTACGGTGTCACGATTAACAACATCACTTGCCTGTGGAGTGATAGAAAGATCACTAACAATTAGAGCATCAGCACCAGTAGGAGTTGGATCAGAGCCGTAGCTACTCTCCGTCTCCACTAGGATCACTCTCTTCCGTGTCAGCAGGGCCATCAGTAATTACCTCGTTTGATGATTCAGTTGGAACAGCATTTGGGGGGAGTGTCTGCTGAACAAGATTGTACTTGCCAGTTTTCGGATTGAAAGTGTAGCTCCCACCTTCAGATGGATTTACATGACTCATGATAAGTGCTTTGGGTTGATAGGGTTAATCTTAACAGCGAATTTTATGTCGATAAATCGGAATAAGTTGTCCGATAATCCACTTCATATTCGCAGAAAGTAATACCCGCAGGCTGGTCAGCCTCTACTACCTCAAAAGAAGTAGTAGAAGGTCTGATATCTATTGCTAACCCACCAATGGTAGGGTCTGTCACCAGCTTTGTATGCAAACTCTCAATTGTTGCATCAGCCAAAGTATCAGGCGTCGTACCTCTAGTTATAACGACAATTCTTACCCTTAAAGTCCAATCTAAATTCAAATAAGTAGCAGAATTTATAGAAGGCTGATCATTTAACCATTCAATAACAATTGCAGGAGACTCTCCCCTGCTCATCGGTTCCACCCTGGATCTGTAAATGCGAGTGCTTACACCTGTTGTACCTGCAAGTTTCGTCTTTAAAGCAGCAAGTATCTGTTCACGTTTGCTTGCCATGAGAACTCCTAATCCTTAGTTAAAGACAGAATACAAATACTTCCATCATCTACCTTTCTAACACTACGAACTGTATATGCGATCCCTGCCACAGTCAGCTTCGAGTCAAAAGATAACGAACCCAAATCTGAATTTTTAGCAGTCAATTGATAATCGGTTGTCATCACAACTCCGTCAGCCACGATCTCGTCAGGCTGCTCAAGAATACCTTTATAAGAGACACCGTCATACAAGACAGGATCACTAAAATCAGCAAAAAATGTAGTTAGGTCTTCGGTGAAAGCCATAAGAAAAAAAGCCTCCTGCGGCTGAACAGAAGGCTATATGAAATTAACCGTACTTCTTCAAGCCAATTGCATTGACTGAGAATGTGAAGGTAGGTGAAGACCCACCAATGGTGTACTTGATGCGAGCGTAACGCCTGGCATCATCCTTGTTTAAAGAAACTGTCTGAGCAGAAGCTGTACCAGTCACTTGAGTGAAAGCAACAGCACCTGAAGAAACAGCAGCAAACGAGGAGTTATCAGCAGAATCCTCAACAGTTACATCAAGCGTTGGGCTTGATCCACCGCCAGCAGCCGAATCCAAAAAGAATACGACGTCACCGTCATAATCCTTTAGATCAATCCCACTGGTTTGACCAGTAGCTGTACGAGCAGCAGTTGGATGACCTGCTATTAAATTAACCTTCTCAAGGTTTTGTTGAATAACCGACATTTTAGCCTGCCTCTTTAAGAGGAGTAGATGTTTTCGTTTTAACTGCCTCCTTCATGCTCTCAGTAGAAAGCACTTTCTTTTCAGGAGCAGGAGCAGCTTTTGGCTTTTTCGATGAGTTCGACACAACAGATAATTCTGCCTTGCCAGCACCAACCAAAATAGAAGCATCAGCATCGGTGACATCAATGACAGAGCCAGAGTCCTTGCGGACTCCAGCGACTATCACATCACGGATGATCTTGACCTTCGCCATTATGTGCCGTAGCAGAATGCGCCAGGTTGCTTGATTCCGAAATCGCAATCCTGTAGGGCAATAACTCTTACGTTGCCTTTAGATGCACCGAACCAAGGATCAACAGTTAGATCTAATCCAGACCATGTGGCGAAGATTAGCTGACTGAAGTCTCCAAAGAGAACATCGTTGTTTGCAAGCTGGTTAGAAACAATAGCGTCGTAGCCATTGATCTCGTTATCAGCGTAAACAAACTGAGCAGTAGAAGTAGAACTCTTCTCTGTTGCCTTCAATGCGCCTCTTGCACTTGAGTTGATGATGTACTTAAGAGCACCTTGATCAGCATTAGCTACAGAAACGTCTGTTTCCATTGCGATGTACTGAACAAATGTTCCGTAGTTAGTAATCGTCTCAGTACCAACGCCAGTTGTATTAGTAATACCTGTTGGCTGGTTTGAACTTCCAGAACCATAGATAGCAGCTCTGTCTAGCTCAATTGCAATCTGCTTCGCAACGTCGTTACGAACCATTGATTCAACTGAAATACTTGACTGAAGAAGAAGCTTTCTTGTGTAGTCAACAACAGCACCTACTGTTTTAGGTGTGAGGTTTACCTGGTCGAAAGCCTGCTGACTTTCTGTAGGAGCTGCACCTTCACCAACCCAATATGCTGTTGAACCAGAAGTTTGCCTAGGGATACTAACGTTGCCTTCTAAACCAGAAAGAACAGTAGTACCAGCCTGCATTACCGCCATGCGGTTTCTTAGCACTTCAATGAAAGAACCAGCGAGAAGCTCAGTTTCAACTAGGTTTCCACCTGCTGTTGCTGTACCTACGTTCAAGTCACGAGCAAGTACTTCGTTAGGAACAAGTATGCCTGCGGCAGGCTTGCCATAACGCTTTGCTGCTTCTTCAGAGCACTCACGCTCAAAGCTTGCTGCTTCTTGTGCATTTCTGTCAGAAGGATTCGCTAGTGCGTTTAAAGCACGAAGGAAAGAGTAGCGTCTTACTTCCTTCTCTTCCAATCCAACTTGGCTAGAGGTTGTAGTCATGTCAGTTGACCGTATAGGGGCGTTGTTTTGCTCAGACCTTTTTGAGATAAGTCCAAGGATTTCACCTCTAGCTTCATCAACAGACTTGCCGTCTTTGATAAGAGACTCGGTGAGGTCTTCTGCGCCATGTTGACGGCATTCAGAATAAATTGTTGCAGAACGAACTTGCTCTTCAGCAAGCGCACGTTCTACTTCGGCTGCTGCGTCAACAACAACCTCTGGAGCTTCTACGGCAGGGGCCGTATCCACCACAGTTTCTTGTGATTTTTCTTCCATAGAAAGAACGGAGGGAGATGCGGTTCGTGCCGCAGAACTGATCTCCTCTTCAGGAGATTTGTTACTAATAATAATATTATTAGATTGAGAGGGTTCGGCTACTTTTTCTTCGGAAGAAATTAAGGACCGACCTATCCCTACAGTTGGGTCCGCAGGAATCGGAGTAATACTTATTTCATGCACTAACCAATCATCTGCAACGAAGGTTCCCTCTCTTTCTTCGATGTTTTTAATCTGATAACCAAATGAAATTCCACGTAAAATTCCATCTTTAACGTCATCTAAGACTTCAGTAGCAAATTTATTGCGTGAAAAGCGAACTTTTGCATAAGCACGTTTAGTTGAAGGATCAACTCTCGCGGATTCAACTATTCCAATGTGGCGATCTGGATCGTGATTCCAAAGAAGAGGTGCAGCACCTGAATTTAGGCGACTGAAATCAACTGAAGTGTCATCATGTTTTAACACTTCTTTACCAAAATACCTTTCAACTGGGTATTCAGAGCTGAATGGAAATTCAAAAGTGCGTCCTTTTCCTACACTTCTGAACTCAGTAACCTCGGTTCTCTGATGTTTCTCAGAAGGATCGAATCTCTTCTCAGGAACAACCTCTTCCTTAATCTCCTTTTCTTCTATATCAGGAGATGTCTTTTCAGTTTCCATTCGTTTTAATTTGAGTGGCCTAAAAACATAATAGAGCCTTTACCCAATATCATGCTTTGCTTCTCTTTCTTTTCGGTGTCGGTGGACTTGCTGGTGCTTCTATATCTAATTCTAATTGACCAGGTTCATCAAGTTTATCTTTATCTAAACTGACGCCTAATCCCTTGGCGACATCTTGTTCTCTAGCTAATTCAGCAACGATGTCATCATAATCACCGCCATTTGAAGCAGCTATTACCTGTGATTTCGTCATATACCCTGCCTGCTCTGCTTCTCTATAAGCCTTTACCTCTTTCAATGGATCTACAAAATGCTGTGCTGGAGGTGTCCATCTTGGTTTACAGAAACGATCAGCACGAGAAGCGAAATCAGGAAGATCAAGAGCACCACTCAAAACAGCAAGAGGTAACCACTCTTTAAAAACCCGATAATGGAAATTATCAATCAGATATCTTTGGACAAATCTCCAATGCTCACGATCCTCTAATAAAGAAAGCCTAGAACTTGAATAATTAGTCTCACTAAAATCTTTAGAGACAGTTTCATATGAGCAACCAAATCCAGTAGCAAACCTACGGATCTTATTCTTCACGAACATCTCATACTGCTGAGCTGGATAATCAATATCTGGGACATGAACACTCTCACCAGGCATGAGGTAGTTCCACTGCCCTGGCTGAAAATCTTGAACACGCTGATTACTCTCTACCTCATCACCAACAAGTTCACCCTCATTATTTTGAACAAACCCCATAATGCTCGCGGCTGCCCTAGCACGAATCACCGCAGCTTCTTCGTACCCTTGTAATTGGTGGGCATCAGCCATAACACTATGGAACCAAGGAACACCTCTGTTCTGGCCTGGTCTTTCAGGAATGAAAAGATGAATAACATCTTTAGCTGGCAAGAAAATATGATCTTTCCCGCCATTAGGAGCATTTAGATAGAACGCATCACCAGGATGCCTAGTTAAAATCGCATATCTAACAGCCTTACCCCACTCATTAACCTCAACACCATTACGCCACTCATTATTCTTATTAGTTGTTTTTCCTGTGTACTCCTCGTCTAATAAATCACTCTCGATTAATTGCAACGCCAGAGGAATCCCAGTCGAGCCAAAAGGCTTACGAACTATTCTGAAAATAGCCTCCCCAGATTCAGGTAATGCACCACTAGCTAACCATTCAAATTGATGGAAGCTATAACGTCCTGCTGTATCACAATTCTCTGGACGACACCATTCCTTCCACTGAGACTCAATCATAGAATTAACTTTCTTATCCTTTTTATTTCCACGTAACTGAGAAACATCTGACTGGAACTTCATCCCAGTACCAACAACATTTATCTGTGTAGTCCTTTTAGCCTGTCTCGCATACGGATTATTCCGCACCATCTCTCGCGATCTATCTCTGAGTTTCCTTAATCCACTCCGAATTTCAGCATCAGCACTTAGCTGACTACTCATCCAACTAGCAGTTAAACGACCTGCTGCTGCGCCAGCATAAGATCTCAATTGCCTACGAGGTCTGACAATATCGGAGACAGCGGACTTATCGAAGCCATCCCCAGATGCCCAAAGTCCTTTCCATGCGTTTACTAAGCCCATTTTTAGTTAAAGCGAACGAACATTGAACGAGGATTACCAAGGCCATTAGCAATCTTACTTGCTGCACCTGCCCTTGCTATTTCTGCCTTTATTTGAGCTTTTAGCATAATTAACTCGCTTAATTCGTATTTTTTCGCGCTTCTGGCTCCTATTTTATACTCCTGAATACCTCCACCACTAATAATATTCCGAATTGCAGTCTCTATAGTCTCTAAATCCTTCTCTAATTGAGTCCTGCCATCGTAAAAAGCAGGTGTTCCCGTATAAGATAAACCCTCTAAAACTTCAAAACTACCCGTAAAAATAGTCTGTTTTTCATTGCCACCCTTATCTGCAACCGCTTGGTAATACCAGTCACCCGCAGAGAAATCGGTGGTAACACTAGAGGCGATAGTAAATTCCCAACCACCTCCTGCATAAGCAGATCCAGTGATAGTTGCGCCTTTAGGTCTAGCCGTTCGCAAGTAATACTTAACAGTCCAATCAGGACTGCTAATCGTATTGCCAAAAACATCTTCAGTAGAGTCAATTCTCCACTGAGCAATGTCTCCTGCTCTAATTTTTGAAGGAATAGTCACTTAAATCACCAATTGCCGACGAAATTACGTCGAATAGTTGACTTCTGCCTCCCTGATCTTAGCGGAGTTCCCTGCTTAGGCTCTTTCGGATCTCTCCTTTTCTCTAATTGGTCCCATATTGTTCTTCGATCATACTTCTGTTGAAAACGCTGAAAAGCAGCGTAGGCATAGACCATTTCATCTAAAGCCTCATTCCTAGCGTCACTTTTCTTCACCCAAACACGCTCTTGATAACCATGTTTATATCTTAAAACTTGTCTTTCTGCTGTTAATTCCTCGAAATAATCAGAAGTAATAGTCGGATAAAAATGAATATAACCTTCCCCAAGTTCAGAATCTCTTAAACGATTATGCAAAGTGGTCTTAATGATATCCACCCCAACTGGAAATAATTGAACACCCCTCTTTAGTGCCTTGCCTGAGAAATTAATATCCACCCTCGAAGGCTTACCTAAAGGAGGTTTGCCCTTCTGTCCCATACCCTTGATTCCAATGAGTCCCAATTGAGATCGCTCTCTGACATATTGATACACCTCTTGGGTAAAATGACCACCTGTATCTATTGCCGCACTCTCAATTTTCATCTCAAACCCATCCTCATTCTTATATTTACTCATTAAAACCTCATCAAGCTGTTTCCATAAATCTGCTCTCGCTGGAGATCCATAAATAACCTTCCTGTCAATTAAATACATTTCCTCATTGCGACCCATACCCCAAACACTCATAGACAAACGATCATCTTGGACGTCACACCCAAGACACAACATCAAAACTTCTCTAGGTGGAATTTCTTTCTCATATTCCTCCGCAGCAGCTCTCTTCATAAGAGCATCGGCCCCAACCTTAGAAGCGTACTCATCTTCCCAAACCTCACCCAGGATCGTATTTATCCAAGTCTTTAATTGCTCAGGATCATTCTTACTCTCTAAAAACTCCTCTACTAAGTTGGACCAACTGGCATTTGGTGAATATGAATATGCGGCCCAAATATGAAATCCAACATGACGTCCATTACCAGGATGAGTTTTCCTCCACTCACCACGTTCTACCATCCATCTTTTTTTACTATGAGGAATGTGATGACCACAGTGCTCACACCTGTAAGCAGCAGTAGCAGGGTCATTATCTACAACAGTCGCAATCAAATTGGGCCATTTTAAATACTGATAATGATTACATTCTGGACAAGGGACGTAATACCTCTGTTGATCAGATTGATCAAATAATCTTTCTATCCGGCTGAAATCCTTGATAGTCGGAGTACTACCAGCAACTATCTTTCTATTCCAATAATATTCTGTCCTCCTAATACCTAACTTGATCTGGTCACCTTCAGTTCCTGCCGAGGCAGGGTAGCCATCCGTTTCGTCGAACAAGACGATCCTTCTGCTAACCCTACGAAATCCCCTCGCGCTATTTGCACCTACCAAAGATAAAGTCCCACCAGGATATTGTTTCTGTAAAAGTGTATTTGTAGAATCCTTTGATTTAGCATCATTAACCAAACCTTTTAAGCATTTAGTATCCCTAATCATAGGTGCTATCTCTTCTTTCGAGTAACCAGTCGCGTCCTCAATTGTGGGTTGCACAACCATAATTGGACAAGGGTCTTGATGAATATGATAAGCAATAATGTGATTTAAGATCTTAGAATAACCAACCCTAGCTGACTTCATTACCGTAACTTGTTCAACATCAGGATTAGTAATTGCATCCATAATCCCTTTCTGATACGGCAAAGTCCTCCATCTGCCACCCTCTGCTGAACTCTCCGCTGATAAATAAGCATACTCATTAGCCCACTCACTAAGTGTTAACTTCCTAGGTGGCTTGAATGCCAGATAAGCATTCTTTTCTAACTCTGTAATACTGCTCATGCCGCTTGAGGAGAAGCCAACTCTTCTAAAGCTTCACGAATAATGTCCTCCAGGTGACTCATTGCATTCGTATCTAAATCAGGGATACGTTGCTTTGCCTTTGAAGGAACTCCTAATAACTTGGTGCGAGCAGTAGTAATGATATTTTCCCAAGTAATTTTCACCTCTGACATAGGGACCAGATCCTGCTCTTTCTGCTTCCTCTCCAGCTCTAGCAACTCAGCTTTTAGATGCTCTGTCCTAGCACGACTCTCCTCATACTCAGGAATCGACTCATTTGTCTTACTATTTCTGACTTTTCTAGCTGGTTGCTTTAATGACTGACTGGCTTCTTGAGCTTTACGCATCCTCTTGAAAGCTGATTTCTTTGTCCATTCATCTTTCATAGTGTCACTATTTATGACAATCTTGCCCCTGCTATCCTCCATTGCCGTTAAACGTCCCTCTTTGATTGCACCGTAAACAGCTTGGACCGTTACACCCATTTCCTTCGCTGCCTCAGACCTAGTTATCAACGGCATTTAATTGTAAGAACTTACACTTTGCTTACAATAGCAAACTTGTATCCTCATGCTATAATCCCGCATCCTGACTAAAATCTATTCTTTTTCAAAATTAGTCCTGTAAGGGAATTAAGTGATGTAAGAACTTCTTACAGTCTGTGCCTAGTAAAATTTTGCGCCTCGAAACCACT
>Ga0208158_1000288_pt1 | contig 19485 bp, 29 predicted proteins | sample 8_EtaG_FD_184081 | JGI IMG/M metagenome (GOLD analysis project Ga0208158, IMG submission 184081) | Marine viral communities from the Subarctic Pacific Ocean - 8_ETSP_OMZ_AT15162 metaG (SPAdes) (version 2) | ecosystem: Environmental > Aquatic > Marine > Oceanic | place: Pacific Ocean | collected...
ATGCATTACTATGTCCTGTGTTTGTTTCATGGCATAAAAAAAGACCCTCCACTATGTAGAGGGTCTTATTATCTCGAACGATTCTATTTAGAATACGAACTTAGCACCGACTTTACCGCCCCAGTTAACGATGTTGTCACCAGCAGCGTCTTCTCCAGCAGAGATACCAGAGATCTCTCCGTAGAATGCTAGATCTTCTGTAGCAGCAACAGAAGCACCGATCTTACCAGAAAGTTCTGTTTCTGTATCGTCAGTAGCATCTGCATGAACTAGAGAAGGACCACCTTGTACATAATAAGCGATCTTACCTTCAGTTGTAGCACCTTCGTAACCTACATGTACATCTGTAGTAGCACCTGAATATGATCCATCAGGATATGAAAGATTGCTCTCTACATTCACATAAGGACCAGCAAAAGCTGCACCAGCGAGTAGGAATGGAGATGCTGCAACAGCAGCGATTGTTGATTTGATTGACATGATTGTTTTATTGTATCTCGCATGGGCATAAAATAAACCCTGCGGATGATAGCACCCCCGACATGGGGTACTTTGTACATTCGCAAAGGGTTACGATTCTTTCGAGTCCTTTACTGAACTGTCACATTGTATAGTGTGCCAGTTGTATGTATTTATTGTAACACGATGTTTCAGAATCTGTCAAGTGGTTCGGTTCCACACCCAACTGAAGGGACATTTACTCTTGGGTGTAGTGGATTTAAATAACCTATCATAAGACCAATCTCTATTATCTTCTATCTTATGATACTCCTTCCTAAAACTAGGATCTGTCTCCTCTTTTAATACAAATGAATCATTTAAATTTGATGAATAAAAAGATACTTTAAAGAGAGGATCACCTTTCTTTATAACGACTTCTTTATCCTCATCAACGATGGTCATTCCAACACTTGTTATTCTTGACCAATTGGAAAGATTAAACCACCCACCAACTGCAACAAAATTATTACTATAAGAAGTCATTGGATGATCTCTCATTTCAAACCATATATTATCATCATTAGTCCAGAATAAGAATTGTGGATCTTGCATTTGGATAACTGGACTAGGTGATTCATCATCCTCATATTGAATAGCATCTGGATCATCAGTTATAATCTTTCTATTCTTTCTATCTACCTTAACAGAATAGTCAAAGGGAGATAAACAAACAAAAGTTCTATCAACTTTATGTCCCCATACAGGACACTGTGTATAAACAAACCTACTATCTACTAAATCTGATTCTTTATGTAAACTTCCTGAAGGATTGGAGCAACTAAAATAATTAATTACCCTAGTTGTCATTGCCCTTCAAATCCAGGTGGTAAAGTTCCTAGGTAAGGATTCAATTGATACAGTTGTTCTGGATTTTCTACACCATTAGATTCATTTCTCCAAAACTGCCATAAAGCATCGTGACAATTCTTATGATACACATCCACATGAATGTCATGTATATCTGATCCCAATTCTATTTGATACATGAAAATGGGGAACGCATATGTTAATCCAGTATTGTATATTAAATCATCTGCTACAGCACGAGGAAGAACTCTCTGATCAATCTTATACTTATCACCTTTAGTGTGAAGATCTAAAAGTTTCTGAGCATACCTTCTATTAATTACATAAGCAGCAGTAGAAAAATCATTCACATATCTACGATGAATCTGTGCATGACCACCAGAAGGATTAATGACTGCTAACTGAATACAATCCCAACCATGTGGTGCATGTGATATAACATCTTTCCATGTAAATGGCCAATGCTTTACAACTGATATGTCACAATCATCTTCCATCATAATAGCAATCTCATCATCACTAGTCTCTAACCAGTGCTTCATTGCTTTAAGATGAGATGTAGTACATCCTATCTCACCCGATGACATATTGTCTGGGTATTTACCAGTAAGAATATCACTAAGATCATCCTCTCTACCATCATAAGCAGAGATCCTAGTATGATTTACTACTTCCCAGTAAGCAAACTGCTCTTCCATATAATTCTTACGATCATCCTTATCATCAAGATTAATCCAGTAGATATGTGGAAGACCCTTAAGTTTATGGGCTGCCTTGTTCTTGTCCAGTATAAAAGTTGTCATCCGATCACCTTCTTGACAGTGGGTAAGTAATGGGTTTTAATAACATTCTCCCATGAGAATTGTTTAGCATACTTTCTTATCTCAGATCTGTTAGCAACAGAGTACTCTCTATTTTCTTTAATAGCATACTCCACATATTGTGGATCGTCAATCTTAGACTCTGGAATGACAGTAATAAATTCCTTATCGAGATCTAGATTAGCAGTAGCAAACTCACTCACAACCACCCCTAGACCAGCAGCAAATGCCTCCATGATGACCAGAGAGTGTGCCTCACCATCTGATAGGAGAACAAGGTTACCATAGTCCGTTAGATAGTCATGCAGATAATCCTTCTTCCATTCACCAAGATAATTATGGTTCTCATTAAATCTTTTGTCTGCTATATTACCAGCAAAGAAGAGACTGTCTATGGACTGGAACTTATGCTGACGCTTTCTATAATCAATCTTTGCCAGATAGATGCTACGATCTGGGAACTCAGGTTTATCTGTATTGCGGAAGAGACTAAGATCAACACCATTAGGTACAACAAACAGCCTATCATCAGGGATACCACCGAGTATAGAATACGCTTTCTTAATACTTTCTGATAGACAGAAGACATTTGGTTTAGATTGTTGAAAGAGTCCGAAGATCCTACCATACCCATTCATCTTATCAGGTTGCTCAAGATAAGCAAAGTGAGTAGTACATGCACATGGATACTGTATGTAAGGATATAATACTATCCAATCATCATACTGTATGTGGCAAAAGTCAGGTTGGAACTCATTAAGTCTATGAATAATTTCCTTAGGGTTACTAATGTTCAGAATCTGTACTGTATGCCCCAACTTCTCTAGGGTTACTTTGTAATCCCATATCAAACTCTCAACTGCTCCCCATCCTACAGGGGGTATTGGTGTAGCAGGTCCAACTATACTGAATCTCATAGCAATGATTTTAATTTAGGGATGTATTCGTAGGCAAGAATATTTTCTAGTCCAAATGTATCTATACCATATTTTCTTATCTCTTTTCGTTTCTGTCTAGACAATCTCTTATTACGATCAACAACTTCTTTAATATAAGAGTGATCATTTATCTTATCTTCTGGGATAACATCAATAAAATCTTTTGATGTATCTAATTCAACAGAGACTTCTTCAGATACTACTACACCCAAACCACATATCAAAGATTCTTTAACAACTAATGGTGTAGTATTCTCAACTTCACTTAATAATATAAAGGTTGAATAGTTTGTAATGTTCTGATTTAATATATCCCTTTGTAATTCTCCACCATAATGTTTACCTGTAAACTTACCAGGTTCTCTGCGTCCATAGATAGCAACCTCACCATCATCAAATTTCTCTAATAGATACTGTCGTTTTCTATCACATATTTGTGAGAAGCATAATGCCTGATCAAACTGAGGATACTCATTAAACTGATATGGATCACATCTAACACCCAACTTACTCAACCAAGTGTTCTCTTCCTTAGCACCATACTCAACATAAGTTTTAATATCTTTTTGACTAGATGCAAAAAGATGAAAATCTTTATTCTCAATTAGGAATGGAAAGTTCTCACCATACTTATCTCTACCCCACATAGCAGGTGTATTGATGTATGGGTAATGACTAGAAGCAATTACTCTCTTACAAAGAGGGATAAGATCACTAATAATGTCAGCGAAAACATCATAGTGGAGGTGTACAATATCAAAATGTCCATGTTCTACTTCAAACTTAATTAAATCTTTGTCTGCTGTATTGATTATCTGTACTCTATTACCCAACTCTTTAAGAATAATAGCATAATCCCAAATCAACATCTCTACAGCACCCCACTTTGGTGGTGGGATCTCCATGATACCAGGACCAATTAAAGCAATCTTCATTCCTAAATTAAATTCTTTTTTCATTGGTAGTCCTCCCAATACATAACTTTTTTAAGTTCTTCTACATCAGTACCATACTGACTTAAAGTATTAACATTTTGAATGGCACTATGGAATAAGAAAATGGGTTTCATTTCCTCATCCTGTGGATTAGATCCATACCATACATCATCCCTTAACTCTAAAGGTTGTTGAATGTTAGCAGCACAATGATTGAATGATCCATTAGTAAACTTATAGTTACCCCACTCATTCAATGCAAGACAAAGAACCAACTCATCTGTGACACCAGCATGAACTTTACCATCAGAAAATATACCATTAAAGATCTCTTCATATCTCTCAAAAAGTTTATTATGTTTATCTTTCTGAAACATAAATGCACCAGAAGCTGCATAGTTATATGATCCTAGATCCTTAGGGATATATTCACCAGCATTAATAAGACTAACTTGAGTTTGATTAACAAAATCTTTTAAGGTAGGAACCCACCAATGCTGAGTGCAAAGGAACTTATCCTCTGCTTCTTCAATCAATTCATCTACCCTGTCATTTATAACAACAGTATCAGTATCCATGTAGAAGCAATAGTCTGTCTCTACATGCTTATATAATTCATATCTCTTCTTCCATATGTAAGGTTGAAAATAATTTCTAGAATCTTCGTTCTCTAACTTCTCTGCTTCAGCCTTAACAATCTTAACATTAGGATCATCAATGTCTAACCTATCATCCATATCAATGATAAGAATCTCATGAGGTTGCTTCACTCTCTCAAGAGACTCACACGCCCTCATTAAGTTATCATAATATGCATCGTCTCCACCAACGATGAATCCAAAGGTTACTTTAGTCATAATCTTTTTCAGTTTTAATATAAACCCATGACTTATAAGCGTATTCATTAGTCAAATGAACACCTTCCCATGTTTCTTCATCAAAGAACTCTTCAAGAGCACCTTCAACATCAAAGTAATCAGCAGTTACATTGTCAGGGTCACAATAAGTGTCATGCCCTGCTATTATACCACCGTATTTAACCTTTGGATACCATGCTCTAAGATCTTCTAGTACAGCTTCCTTAGTATGATCAGCATCTAAGTAAACATAATCAAAGAATCCATCTTCAAACTTTGCTGCCCAGTCTACTGAAGCACCCTTACACATCTCTACCTTAGGATTGTTACCATAGAGTTCTTTAACTCTGGCATATCCTTGCTCTACACGATCCTCAAACTTAGTGAAGTGTGCATCGTTACCTTCTGTCTGCCACTTATCAATGAGATAGAATTTTTCTACAGCATCTTCCATCTGTGGATAGTAGATATCTAAGTATCCACCATACTCAACACCAACCTCTGCAACTTTAAGAGGTTTCCATTCTTCTAGACTATCAACCACAACTGTTGGCAAATGGTCTCTAGAAAATTCAAAGTGTCTGAACTTAGGATTGATATCAAACTTAAGTGGGTTGTAAATTGTAGTCATAGCAGTTTTAAAATACCTTTGGATCGATTCATAAATGTGTGTTTGTCTTTAACAATGAGCATCTGATGTCGAATCAAATCAACATTCTGATATTTTTGAAATCCCTTTAACCATAGGGTTCCAATGTCTTCATCACATACTATACTATCGTCAATAAACTTAGCAAGTTTAGGTGAGTTAGTCAGACCTAGGTGACCATAACTGATCGCCTTAAAGATACGGCAACTTTTAACACCCCATGCTTTATGAGTCTCATTTCTGAGATCAGGTTGCATGATAGACTTCTGCATCAACTCCCGATACACATCATCAGGAAGTGGACTTACCCAAGGATCACTATGATAACATTTGATGTTAGCATACTTACACTCACGCATCCATTCACTGATAGCAGGTCCATTGGCAAAAGGACCACTCTCAGATATGCTACCGATCATATAATATTCTGGATCTCTCTTTCTGGTTGCCCAGTTAAGATCAATCTCATGTGGCAATAGGTTTGCTGCCCATGCCATGTATATTATATCATAATCAGAAGAATTCTTGTCGTAGAGTACACCCGACTCTAACTCTTCACAGTTATCATAATCTACAGTGTATGTATAGTTGACATCCTCAATGTAATCTACATGATATCTCATGTCAATTAACTTCTTGACATTACCAACATACTTCTCTGGATTTACACAGACATGGCATACATATGTACTACTCTTCCTTAAGGGAATTTTTTTATCTTTATATCCTTCACAAAAGAATAAGCAGTCTTCATAATCAAAGTCCTCTGGATGATCCTCATCGGTAAACCAGAAGACTTCGTACCCTTGGTACTCGAATGCCTTTTTAAATGCCTCATAGATGTAAGAATAGGTATCCGTATGTAATGGATACCCCCACAGTACTACTTTCATTAGACTTTACCGAACATATAATCTTCTGCTTTCTTAGTCTCTCCTGTCACACACTTCATAGCATCAATAGTATGAGAAGGAACAAGATCAGGATGAGCCCACCAGTCTTCAAATGGATGAGAATCATCTACTGATATATTATCTACAATTAATTCATACCCTCTATCCTCTAAGTACTGTCTAGACTCATCACGAACTTGTGGTCCATCATTATAAGAGTCATGTTCAAAAGTAATAGTAGCAAATTTATATTTGTCTAGATTTACTTTTAACATAGCATCAAAGGTAACCCTTGCTGGTTCACAATCTACCTGTAAGTAATCAAATACAGGTCCAAGATTAACTTCCTTAAACAACTCATCAAAGTCAGCAGTAGTAGCATCACCTAAAGCAACAGGTGCTTTACGATGCTCATTATAAAGATCTGCTTCAGGCTCTTTAATTTCAAATCCAATACCAGTCCACTCAAACCTACTCTCTAGTAAAGCAGTGTTGTTAGAGATAACAGGATGACCTGCACCTATCTCAACGAATGTTCCATTTGGTTTACCATCAGTCATAGACAAGACAAACATGTCTTGATAACATTGAGAGAAATTCTGGTGACTTACCAAGTCAATGTTCTGAAATTTATAACGAAGTTGTGACTTCTTATCTGCGGTATAAAAGGTTGGCAATTGCCATGCATTAGGGTCAGTCATGTTTGTAATTCAGCGTTATCTTTTGCAAGATGAATGATCTTTCTATCGTATGTATAATCTGGGAAGCACTCTGGATATGCATAGTCAGGAGGTAAAGCATTAACCTTATCCTCATTCTCTAAGAAGAACTTATTAATCTGACTTTCATCATGCCACAATGCTATTATATCATTCTCATAATCCTTGTCAACTCTATCCTTTAAAGTCTTCATCATAGGAATAGCATGTTTAACTTGTCCACCCCATAGACACCCTTGATAATAATTCTTTTGCTCACCCTCAACATATGCTTCTGACTTAGGATTAGTTTCAAATGTACCAGTGTAGTCAGCATAATGACATGGGTGATGTACAGCAAGGTATTCCTTCTCTGGATCTAAGATCTCATGAGAGAATATCTTCTTCTGTACTACCATATCTGCATCAAGGAAGAGTAACCAGTCATACTTAGATAACTCATCCTCTGCCTCTAAAATAGTATGAAACCTTTCCAGCGTGATTGCTGGCCATGCTTTATGTTCTATCGGATAGATAGACATATTGTCTGGAGTACCCTCCAGTTCACCATCCGTAAAGATAAAATACTGTTTGTTAGCATCTGGCATCAGATGCTCTTCACATTGCTCATAATATCTTGGGAGAAAATCAAGGTACTTGTTCGTACCTATGAATATTATAGCCACATTAGTCATACTTTCATCCAACCTTCGCAGTAAAGATCTTGTGTGTTGTTGCGTTGATCCAATGGAGGTCCGAACCACTTGCTCGGAGCTACCACTTGTTTGCTTGCTGATTCTGAGAGCCATGCACCCCACCAGGAAAAAGAACTATTTGCTATGATAAAATCGGTACACATAGTCATTAAACAAAGGTCAACATATTGATCTCCTGACTCGGAGACCATAAACCTATCATCAGCAAATAGAGGTTGCTCGTGACACCACGCAGGATCATCTGAAAGAACAACCACAGGTCTGTCGCTATCGAAATAGGACAGTGCTTTCTCATAATATTCTAGCGAAACTATAGGATGATGTCCATACTGAGCGTAGTCAGTTCGTCTCACATGTAAAGCGATAGATTTATTTAGACCCTCCATCATCTCCATGCAGGGATTTTTTATGTCGTCTTTGAATGTAAAATCTTTTATTAATTCATCTCTAACATTTAAAAAATATTTCTCTGACTGATAAAATCCCCATAAGGTAACCCAGTCAGGACAATTGTTAAACAACTCCTCATCAAAATGGAATTGTTTCTCTTGTAACACAGGTCTCTTAGCATCTATCCATTGTATCTGTAACGGATTAAATGTTTCTAATTTAAATGGCATGAAGAGTTGATGCTCTTCCCATGCGTCTGCATTACTCTTGAACTTAGAAGGGGGTACACAATATTGATACCCCATATTCTTTGCTATACCTTTCACGGCAGAGTACTGGAACATCTGATTTGCAAGACGCTCCTTCTTCTTGCCTACATGATTAATACCAATCATTTTTTGTTTTCTTTAAACCACTCATATGCTTTTGCTAGGCCAGTATCAAGATCATACTTAGGTTTCCAACCCTTAGCAGTGATCTTACTATAGTCTAGTGGTCTCTTAGGTGTTCCATTAGGTCTACTAGTATCCCATTCAATCTTACCCTTAAACCCTGTGAGGGCAGCAATCTTATGTGCTAGGTGGAAGATAGAAACATCCTGGCCTGATCCAACATTGATGAGTTCTGCATTGTCATAGTGTTCTACAGCAAACATACATGCATCTGCTAGATCATCCACATAAGTAAACTCTCTCATTGGTGTACCATCACCCCAACAGGTAACAACATCACCAGCATTACTAAACTTAGTCATCAATGCAGGGATGACATGACCATTCTCAGGATGAAAGTTATCTCCTGGTCCATATAAATTAGAAGGCATCAATGAAACACCTTTAAATCCATACTGTTTGTTGTACATCTTAAGCATCTCTATGCCATGTATCTTAGCAATAGCATATGCTTCATTAGTAGGTTCTAATTCACCTGTTAATATAGACTCCTCTTTAACAGGAGTCTCAGCAAACTTAGGATAGATGCAGACACTACCAAGGAACACAAACTTCTTAACAAAGTATTTGTATGCCCAATGAATCAGATTAGTCTGAATCATTGTGTTCTGATAGATAAACTCTGCTGAGTATGCATCATTAGCATGAATGCCACCGACTCTAGCAGCAGCATCAAACACATAGTCAACCTGATGAGTCTCGAAGAACTCCTTAACCTGTAATGAGTTAGTTAGATCAAGTCTATTCCTATCTCTAGTAAGGATATTACTATAACCTTGATCCTTTAGTTTACGAACAATGGCAGAACCAACAAGTCCCTTGTGTCCTGCCACAAAAATACAATCTGTTTTATTCATTGTCCGAAGCTTCATGGAATGACTATTTCTGGGGTAGGCAATGGGAATAACAAACGCTTACCCTTAAACTTAGGATGCTTAACAAAGAAATCCTTAAAGTGCCAAGGCAAAACAACATACACATCATAGTCTTTTTCCATTACCTTATCCTCAGAGAGGATAGGGATCCAAGTACCAGGTGTATATGATCCATCCTTATCAGGATTTACATCACCAATGACAGTAATATCATTAGGAGTAACTTCCCATGTCTGGAGTGTTACATTACCTTTAGTACTAGCACCTAAAGCACAGACTGTAGCCTTGTTCTCCTTATAGAAGGTTAACATCTTCCAGAACTGTTCTCTATTCTGTACCAATCTAATAGCAAAATCTTTCCAAGGTTTAGTTGTATTCAACTCTTGATCCAATTCACTAGCAAGGATAGCAGTAAGTTTAGTAGTACATTCCTTACGCTTGCTGCTGCTCTTAGCAACAACAACAGATATACTACCACCATTAACATCATTAAAATCAAAGTCAACGATCTTAAACCCTGCCTTATCCATGATATATTTGAGTTGCCTCATACCATAGTATGATAGATGCTCATGACATACAGTGTCAAAGGAATTAACCCTTAGCATCTCAGGCATATAACTCTGTTCGAGTACCCATACACCCTCATCATCAAGACAATCACGAACTTGTGTGGCAAACCCACATGGATCCTCTAGGTCATAGAACATAGAAAATGATGTGATAACCTTTGCCTTCTGCTTACCATATCTCTCATGGAATGTATCAGCAGAGAAGAAGTCAGCAATGTAATTAACATTTTCAGGAATGTAATCCTTAAACTTCTTAGAGGTAGGATCAATACTAACTAACTGACAGTCCTTAGGGAAGAACGATAAGAAAGTTCCATCATTTCCTGCGATGTCGCATACAATATCACCTGAGTCAAGTTTGACATCAGCCATGATCTTGTCTGCCTTACCTTTAAGGTGCTTGACCATGCTACCGTTAAGTCCAGAACGATACCCATACTCATCTCCATACATTGTAGGGAGATCAAAGGTATGCTCTAGTTGTACATGACCACACCCACCTTTAGTTTCATCACACTTAACAAGGGTCAATGGACCTTTGTACATGTCAAGATCAACTTTCTTAGGAAAGATTCCTGAAAGAAACTGATCACCAAGGTCGAGGACAACATCGTAATGTTGATTCCCACAGACCCTGCACTTTTCTATCTTGTGAAATTTGCTCATTGTCCGTAAATACACATGTCTTCAACGAGATCTTTAAAAGATAACTCTGGTTCCCATCCTAAGACTTCTTTTGCCTTAGTCGCATCACCTAGGAGTTGTTCAACCTCAGTTGGGCGGTAGTATTTATCGCTCACCCTGATGATGTCTCTACCCATAGTAGCACAGTAACCACGCTCTTCCAACCCCTCTCCATGCCAGCGTATAGTGAAACCAAAATACTCTGCTGCATGTTCTACAAACTCTCTTACACTATACATTTTACCAGTAGCCAACACAAAGTCGTCTGGTGTATCATGCTGTGCAATCATCCACATACCTCGGACATAATCCTTAGCATGTCCCCAGTCTCGTTTAGCATCTAGGTTACCCAACACTAGTTCGTGCTGCAACCCTGATGATATGCGAGAGAGTCCCATTGTAATCTTACGAGTTACAAAGGTCTCTCCTCTTCTCTGGGATTCGTGATTGAATAGGATACCATTACTAGCATGGATTCCATATGCTTCACGATAGTTCTTAGTAATCCAATAGGAGTACAACTTGGCACACCCATAAGGACTACGAGGATAGAAAGGAGTCTTCTCGTTCTGAGGAACTTCTTGGACTAATCCATACAACTCTGAGGTAGATGCTTGATAGAACCTACACTCGTGATCTAGAAGACGAATAGCATCTAGAATACGAAGGGTTCCAAGAGCATCTACCTCACCAGTATATTCAGGCATCTCGAATGACACCTTCACATGACTCATAGCAGCAAGGTTGTACACCTCATCAGGTTTAATCTTTTGAACTAAACTAATGATGCTACCTGAGTCAGTCAGATCTCCATAATGGAGTTGGATCTTCTCATATATGTGATCGATCCTGTGGGTATTGATCATCGAAGAACGACGAACTATACCATGAACTTCATATCCTTTCTCAAGGAGAAGTTCAGCAAGGTAAGAGCCGTCCTGTCCTGTAATACCAGTGATCAGAGCTTTCATTATCCAAGTGTTATGTTATCAACGCCCTGTGTTGGCATCGTAAATTCTTCAGGTATGTTAACGACATCGCTGCCAATACCAGTAAAGATTGTATCAGTGCCTAAACCACTGTAATCAAACTGTACTGTATCTGCTGCTGGAATGAAATCATTCCCAAAAGTTATAACGCTGTCGCCACCATGAATGCTGAAGGTATCTGATGCTTGATCTGCTCTATTTCTAGCACCTATGTAATGCTGGAACAGTTCTTCAAGCGTTGATGTTTCCTCATCACTATTTAGGGCTGCTACCAATGCAGTCTTTAATGCGTCCGATGCTTTTTGGTAAGCATCATACTTATGATTGTTGCCACAGGACATAATAAACTTAAGTTACTATCAGATATTATAGACTATCCTTCTACTCTTGTCAATTGCTTTTTTAACTCTTCTATCTCAAACTTAACACCCTTCTCAGATAGAAGAATCATTTTAGATAAAGTCATCTCCTTACTATAGAAGATGACTGGTTGATTTCTACAGTCTCCACTCATGCTAGAACTTCCTTACGCTTGAACCCACCTTGTTTACAAAAGTACAACTGATGATTCTCTGTGGTCACATAGTAACCATCTATATCCTTACCATCATCAGTATAACCATACGCTTTAACATGTTCCTCGATACCATCGATACGGAACTTCTTATTCTTTGAATGAAGGTAGTCATGGTATCTGGTATCTAGGTTGATCATCGTTCCTCGAAGGTAAGTTTGCGGATTTTACGCTTGCGGCGTTGTTGCTGCCATTCTAACTGATCTTCAGTCAAATGTCCAGCTTCCCTGACATTTGTATTTAAACATTTAACATTCGCTAAAGATTTCGCTGTGAATGATGTGTCATCCACTACCATTTGATTGCTACAACCACAACTTTGTGGTTTACCACTACTAGTAATTATAGTATTACACATTAGACATTGTACTCTCATTAGAAAAATACTACCTCCGTAAATCTAGTTTGTTCTTTAAAATGATTACCAACAATATTCTGGCCATGATATATCTGACCAGGAAAAACTGCCATACAATTAAACTTGGACATGATACTTAACTCAGGTCTAAATCCATCATCCATAGTCCTCCAAGGTTTTTCATGCTCAAGTTCATCACATGGATCAGATGATTCAGTTGAATATAAAACAGTACCAGCATGATCTCCTACATCTGGATTTAAATAAGTGCAACAGTTTATTATATTATCTTGATGGGGATGAAAAAACTTGTCTTCTCCTGGATGATCACTATTCAATCTAAACTGATTGTATCTTGAGAATGGTACAAGGTGATCATCAGTATTTGCTGCACCATGACCAACTTGACCACCCTCTACAGTAATACCATAAAATTCCCTTATCTTATCATAAAGATGTAACCTTGATACATCCCACCTATTGTCAACAAGATGCTGTCCATCAGCAAAATCTTTTCCATTCACAGAATCTTTTGTAACATCTTTATGAGTTTTTATCGGAGCCTGTTTAAGATATTCATAAACCCTATATGGATTTTTATATATGTCATGAATGTATAGTATTAAAATTTTTTGAAAAGGTATGATATGAACTTTCCAGGTAGAATTTACCTCAAAGTCATCCATCGTAAAGAAGTTTTCCATTACTTAAACATAAATGTATAGTTGACTCGGCGGTTTTGTTTACCACCGTACATTGCCACACCATTGGTCTTGTGAAAGTATTTAGAATCAAATAATATAATCCTATTATAATTGTATGGAATATACCTTGCCTTTGCACCACTTTCCTTTAAATACTTTCTAGCTTTCTCTTCATTAGAATTGTAATCAGACCACTCCCAATCCTCTGGTGGTTTCTTATCGTAAATAACAAGACCATTCTTAGTAGGATCCTCTGCACAATCATTGGGTGTTACCCATAGATTGACATTGATACTTGCTGGATCTGCATGAGGAGTAACACCTTCTGCATTATTATCATAAACGAATGCCCATCCTCTATCAAATTCCAAGTCATGCAATGGAGAGAATGCTACATGAATAGCATTAATAACATCAGGTAGTATTTGGAATGGAAATTTATCCCGTGTAAAATTAATAGAATGATAACCCCACTTAGAATAATCATCATCTATTTCTTTATGATTGATTGCTAAATCATGAAGATCATCCACAACAGTTTCAAAAAGATAGTCATCAATAATTACATAACCATCTCTATCAAAAGATTCTTTTACAGTATCAGTCATCTGCCTCATATTCTTTTTTACTTACTACTTTAAATGCTACAGTAAACCTATGATAACTCTTGAATGGTGTTGCTCTATGCAAAAGATTTGCATCAAACTTAACTAAACTATTAAAATATGGAGGAACTCCAATGGTCTTTCTATCAACATAGAACTCTGTCCAACCACCCTGTGCAATATCATATTCCCAAAGCATATGCTTTGGATAATATAAAAATGTTATTTGATCTGAATTCTCACAACAATCTTGATGGAAGTTTGCTAGTTCTCTAGGAGCAAAACAATTTATATACAACCTGTAACACATATAATCATCAAACAACTTGGGATACTTAACAGAGATTCCCTTATGGAAACACTCCCACATTAACTTCGCATCTTCATTCTTATGAGTGAATTTATCTTCACCCTCATTCTCGACATTAAAAATATCATGAACCACACCTGTAGGAGGTCGTGGATCTAATGAAGAATCATCAGTCTCCCCATAAGTATAGTGTGCGTTATGCACATACTCACTAACCCAATCAGATATATCTTCTGGGAAGAAGTTATCAATGGCTTCAATTTTTGGTTTCTGCATATCCTAGATACTCCAATACATGTTGTCTGATTTCCATCAATTCATTATAGCACTTCTGGTTATGAGCACACTGACGAAGTTGATGGTCTGGTTTCAATACTGATTCAATAAATAAACTTCTCGCAGATTGTTCCTTTTCTTTCTTAGCAGCAAAGGGGATTGGTAAAGGAGTGTATTCATACCCATGTTCTTGTAGGTATTCAAAGTCTTCTTTACTTAGACCTGATTCTTCTTGGTTCATAATTTTTCATGTATCAAAGAAACTTTTTCCTGTTCCATTACAACCCTGAAGACTGTAGTAAATCTATAGACATATGGAACTAAAGGTGCAAGACCTCTATGGCTTATCCAACCAGGAAAAATAACAACTCTTCCTGGTATGTAGTCATGCTCTTCCAGTATTGTACCATGCTCATCTAACATTTGAAACTGTCCACCCCATTCAGGTTTCCACTTTGTATTATTCATTACCATAACAGTATACTCATCATGATTTGTTCCGTCACAATGACTAGTACCATCCTGTCCTTGATACTGAAGATTTACATCTATCCTTCTTAAGTAAATAGGAACTTTAAATACTTCTTCTTCAAGAATTTCAAATGCATTAAAAAATTTTTCAGCTTGATCATGTAGAAGAGTGACTCTATTAAGACCTTCTCTTGCAAATATATCTACCCCCATAAGTCTATGACTCCCTTCCCTACCATGAGGAAAAGAAGTCGGGTTAGCTACATTTGTAGTATATACTGGACAATCATCTAATAATATTTCTTCCCATTCTGATAGGAAGCACATATCATATATGTCATCAATCACATGTGCGATCACGGTCTATCTTATCAAAGAATGCATCAGCGTGAATCAATTCATCAATCAAGTGAATCATCTCGCTTATATGTTTTGCTATAAATGGCTTCTCAGTTCTTGCTGCAAATGATAAAGCGTTTCTTAAATTACTTTCTGCCTCACGCATTGAATCCTCAACCTGTTCGGATAAAGCCATAGAATTAATTTCTTTTTTTTATTTAGGTGTACATATTATAAGACCCCTGACTCATAGAGTCAAGGGTCCATGTGTGTGAATTGAATTAGTAGACTAGATTAGCATGTCCCTGCATATTCTCTTGCAAGAACTGTGATCGTCTTCGCACTCGATCAAGCAATCAAAGTAGTCGTTGACTAGATTTTCCTCATCTGAGGAATCGAATTCCGTCCATTCTGCTAGTTGATTGAATGAAATCGTATTGTGTCCCGACATTTGTAACCTCCTTTTAACCTTAACCTCATAATGTAGAGAATCAGGTCATCTTGTTTTCCTTAATTCTATCATTATTTATACAATTATGTTCATTCCAGGACGGCCTACTTAACAAAAATAAATGCCTACGCACTTCTACCTACTGCCTCATAATCTGCTTGGAATAATTCCAATCCCTTATCAGTAAGGATGTGATTGTACATCTTCTCAAAGACTGTTGGTGGCATGGTAACAATGTCTGCACCATATTCAAATGCTCTACCCACAGACCTTACATCTCTTACAGATGCTGCTAGAACTTCAGTCCTTACCATATGCTCTCTGAATACCTTAGCAATATCCTTAACTAAGCATAGACCACCGAATGAATTGTCATCCACTCTACCCACAAATGGTGAAACATATGCAGCACCTGCCTTAGCAGCAAGGATTGCTTGTGCTTGTGAGAAGATAAGAGTTACATTAACTCTTACACCATTGTCAGATAGTTCTTTACAAGTTTTCAATCCTTCTGGTGTGCATGGAACCTTGACAGTACATACATCCTTATACTCAGCAGCAAGTCTGTTACCCTCAAAGGTCATATCTTCAACAACTTCCATGCTGATATCTGGTATACCTGCTATTGATAACTCACGGTACACATCTTCTGGATCCTTTCCACCTTTCCTGATAAGAGTTGGGTTAGTAGTTACACCGTCAATCAATCCAGTCTCAAAATGCTTGAGGATGGTTGGAACATCTGCAGTGTCTAAAAAGATTTTCATTTTGAATTGAATAGTAAATTAAAAGCGACAGTTTTTCTGATGTTATCAGACTTATGAATAGATACCCCATGCATCATCCAAGATGGGAACAATAATACTTGACCTCTTTTACCTTCAACGAAATAATTATTTCTGCCTAGACACAAATCTCTCCATTCTTTAGAAATTTCAGATTGATGTCTATGATGAAAGTAAAATTTAGCATCCCCTTCTTTCCAGTCAGTTAAGAAAACCACACCAGATAGATGCAGAGGAAGATGGTCATGAAGTTCTTGAAAGTATCCCTTTGAATAAGTATTCCTCCAGACCTCATGCAAACTAATATTTAAATTAGCATTTGCTTCTAGATCTTTAAAGAATAAATCCAAAGAAGGAAAAAATACATCAAGATCTAGATCCAATCTTTCCGTAGTGACTGAACAGTTAAGAGTCCATTCAAAATCTTGGTCTTTCGTAAGTGGTGCATTCTCTAAAGCATGTAATAACTCATCCTTATTAGGAGGATCTATTAATGAATGAAAAGAATGTATGAAAGTATTATGTATCATAATAATCCTTACGGTAGTATCTACCTAGGATGTTACTATTATAATAGGCAGGTGTCCCATCAGTCAAGCTCTCTGTCAGGACATTGTTAAGAAACAACTGTCTGGTCTCTTCAAAGTTCACCTTACCTGCTGTTGGTTGGGTGGCAATGATCTCTCGCTTGAATATCGAGTTCCCAAGTAACTTTCGATCTGCTTTAAGTTCGTCAGAGCTTCCATAGTATCTCTTCCAGTCACTCTCAGTCGTAACCCGTCTCTTACCACCTCTAGGTTTACGCTTTTGCCAAAAGTATTTTCTACCGATGTATTGTTTGCCTGTCTGGAGATTAGTAATCCTGTAGACAAAACCGAACTGGTCGCCAATATCATCAGTAGTGAAAGGTTTACCCTCATATAACCAGGGGTTTTCATAAATTCCATCTTCAACCATTTCATAATTTTTATATTAATGCTGGATTATTTAGATACTTTACATTCCTTTGTTGTATGAGCATAACTACCACACTTCTTACAGCAATTTTTATTCTCCCATATATGATTAATAAACTCAGCAACAATTGGTTTCTCTGAATCTGCTTTAAACTTCTTATCCTCTCCTTCTTTTTTAACCTTCTTAGCAGCCTTCTCTGCTGTCATTATAGTAGTTGCTCTTTCTCTTCTATCATCTTTGATTTTTTTAATTGCTTTCTTTCTAGAATCCAACCTTGCCTTCTTTGCTTTCTCTGCCTGAGATTGAGCAGCACTTAATCCTGCTGATTTATTAGCAGTACTAGCTTTAGGTTTTGGTTTATATCCTGGAGTATTTAATGCATTGATACCATGACCAACAACACCAGCAGCAGACTTAGCAGCAAATCCTACTGCTTTACCAGCAGCTTTACCAACTGCTTTGACTGCACTACCAACACCTTCTCTCATTTCATCAGGTACATTGTCCTCACTACCTGATACCTTAGAAGCATACTCTCTTCTCTGTAACTTTCTCTTTGCTCTAGCACCAGCATCCATTGCCTTCTGTGGTTTCTTCTCCTCCTTCTTCTTACCCAACCACCCTTCAGTCTTAAGTGCTTCCTTTTCTGTTACCTTTCTTTCTTCTCTACGCTTTAATATAGCATCCAACTTTGCCATCTTTGCTTTAGCAGATGGTTTACTTCTTCTAGAAAGTTCCTCTTTAACACCACGCTTTGCTTTATGCTCTGCAGTTCTTGCTTTCATTGCATCTAAACCAGGAGCACCCTTCTGTCCTTTCTTATCCATCCATGCTTTAGTTCTCTTCTGTATCTTCTCACCTTGTCCTGAATGAACATCACCTTCTACTAGTTCACCTTCAGGTTCATGAGACGCAACAATATCTTCACCAGCACCCTGCCTAACAGCTTGCACTTTCTTTTGCAAGACCTGCCTCTTGATCATCTTCAATCTTTTGGCTTTAGGATCTTCTTGTTCCTTTTCCTGTTCAGCAGCTTGCTCTATAAAACTTCCAAATTGTCTAGACATGGTTATAGATTATACTATACCAGACTATTTATCTTGATACTTATTGTTAAATTCTTTGAATGATGATTGACAATTAGGTGGTTCAGGATCCTTATACCCTTTAATCTTTTTCCACTTGTTATGCATTGCACCCATCATCCATGACTGAGATAAACTCTTGGGACCATTCTCAAGTAAATCAAGTTGATACCTGCTAGAGGTATAAGCTTTATACTCTTCTCTCCAGTTGGAGTCATCGTAATCAATTGCCATAATGCATGTTCCTATCTTTGTTGGATGATTTGGATAATTTAGAACCCCTAGTTCTCTTTTCTCCAGTTTGACCAGATCCTTGTGGATGTTTACCTGGTTTTTCTTTTCCTAAGTTGACAGACTTGCCTGGTTTCTTAGACTCAGTGTCATGTAACCTTGCTGGTTTGTTAGGTTTCTTTGTGATCACAGATTCTTGACCGTGCTTACGACCTAACCTCCTCATTGTCTTGCCAAACCTACGCTTAGACATCTTATCAGGTTTAGATGTAGAGTAAGATACTTCTCTACCAGTCTTTCCGTCATCGTACTTGTAGCTACCAGTGCTCTTCTTATATCCTATACCTTTCTTCTTTAGATCCTTCTCAAGACCCTTTCTCTTGGTACGATTCTTAGACTCACTGCTACCACGATCAGCAGAAATGTGACCAGTGGTCTTAGTCTTAGCCTTACTAAGTTGTCTTGCTAGTCCTCCCTCATTTAACTGAGTACATTCTAACATGAACTGTGTATATGTTTTCATACCTAGTAGACAGTTTCCTAATTGGTATTTATTTGAATA
>Ga0208158_1000289_pt1 | contig 19464 bp, 23 predicted proteins | sample 8_EtaG_FD_184081 | JGI IMG/M metagenome (GOLD analysis project Ga0208158, IMG submission 184081) | Marine viral communities from the Subarctic Pacific Ocean - 8_ETSP_OMZ_AT15162 metaG (SPAdes) (version 2) | ecosystem: Environmental > Aquatic > Marine > Oceanic | place: Pacific Ocean | collected...
CCCATCATCATTATTTCTTCTGTTGGTGTCATCGCCATATTTATCTCCTTGGTCTAAACGACTGTGCGAATAGTTGTGTTAGTTTATCGTTTTGTTGCATCGGCGGCAACCCGCCTAATCCTGAATTAAGTGCTCCTCCTCCCATCATTGACATAAAACCTAGATCAGTAGAAGGCTCTTGCCCTGGTCTGCTCCCGAACTCTGCCGCAGACATAGGTCTAAAGTATGTTTGTTGTTGTTGAGGTTGTGGGTTATATACTGCATTTTGTAATGCTGAATTATATTGTGCTCTCTGTTGCTGTATTAAATTACTAATAGGAGATTGAACTGGCATTCTTCTAAAATTTGGATCTACGTCTGGCATTCTTTGTATGTCTGTGTATTGCCCTACAGTTGAAGTGACTGGTGCTGGGGGTGCTACTGGTGCTGGTGAGACTTCTGGTGCTGGTGAGACTTCTGCCCCAGGACTAAGTGACGTAGTGACAGGAACAGAAGTTGTTTGAGGGGTTTTTGCTAGAATTGATACATTAGGATCTAACTCTGTAGTTGGGGGAACTCCAAGTGATTCAATTTTGCGATCAAAAAGTTTGTCTGCTAACCTTTCAGGATTTTTAAATCCTGATGCTGCCGCGTAATCAGGTCTGTAAGCACCTGCGGCAAAAGATGGAGTGCTGCTCAAAACGCTAGGTAATGCTAATTCAGTTATGCTATCTGGTTGCAAAGAAACTGGCAAATCTCTATCAGACACCGCTTCTATAGTTTTATATTCATCAGGTAAACTTAATGGTTGCAAAGAAACTGGCAAATCTCTATCAGACACCGCTTCTATAGTTTTATATTCATCAGGTAAACTTAATGCTTGCATTACTTCTTCCACAATAGGGGGCAAAGATGCAATACCTGATTCGTATTCTGTAATCTGCTCCTTCGTATTTTCAGCTACGTCTTTTTCGTATTCGTTAGTCGCCGCCGAAAGATCTTGGTCTGCAAGGTACTTAGCCACTTCAACAGCAATACCTGCGTTGATCTCGTCCATGTCTAAGTCTGGTAACGCAAACCCACCTAAGTTTATTCCGCCAAATCCTGGACCCATTAGTTAAATCCTCCTCCAAATGTTCCCGTTGCTGTCTCTACTATTGTATCACCTAAGTTACCCTTGGGTTGTCTTTTTTCTTGGGTATCGTAATACCTTAATTCATTACCTAAATCAACAGCTTCTACAATACCGTAGGAAGTTAAAAATCTTCCAAAAGCATCCATAGTTATCTGTCCTTGATATGCTTTCATTGTTTGTCTAAATAGTTCATCATCTAACAACATTTGTCCAATAAAAGCTCTACTTTTTTCGCCTGATAAAACTTCTGCGGCGGTTAATCTTCGACCTGTTTGTGTTAATGGCGGTATTAAAAATCTACGCAAATACTCTGTTTGCGGAGTTGCACTTTCTTTTATAACACGTTCAATCGCAGGATCTCTACCTAATAAACCTCGTTCTCTTTGTACTAAGTTGTTAAATATTTTTAAATTTTTAGTGTATTTTTTACCCTCTGCCCCTAATAGAGGTGCAACAAAATCATCAAAACTCAGCCCCGTTATTTCTTCAGGTCCGAAACCTCCATATATTAATCTATTTAAAGCTCTTTCATCTACTACGGTTCCTTGACCTACAGGTGATGGTTTGAATATTTTATTGTTAATCCATGCTTTAGTAGTTTGTGCTACTTGTTTTTTCAATATCGGATTTCTCTTTATTATATTGAGCATGTATTCTTGATCTACGAATACTTGTCCTGACATTTTTGCGTCTTCTGATACATTTAAAAGACGTGTAACTATATTAGTCACACTTGGATCAGGGTTTGCTAAATCGCCAAAACGAGCTTGTAGTGCATTTATATCATCTTCTGCTTTTTGTAGTGGTTTTAAAATATTCTTTTCAAAAGCTGTAGGTGATCCATAGTATTTAAAATCACCACCAAAAACAGTTTCTAAAGTCCCTTTGTGGTCGTCTAAAAACGCTCTATATTCACGAGCTATTTGTAACGGGGTTTTATCAGGTTGATCTAAGATATCTTGTCTAATTCTTTGTGAAAGTGCTCTACGTACTTCGAGTAATTCATCACCGCCCGATTTTCCAACTACCTCTACAAAGTCTGACATTTTTGAATTAAATTTACTTCCAGGAGTGCTGGTACTTAAGATGTAGTCAACAACTGTTTCAGGTTCTCTTTGTAAAATACTTTGTATCGCTGCAGAGTTTGATCTTTTTATAGCTTTTGCCTGCTGTGTCCATGCAGAAGCTATATCTAACCCATAACCTGTGTCTTGCATATACTCTTTTAATTGTTTAGAACCAATTTTAAAACCAGATTCTTTAGCTGCTCCTCCTTCAAGGTATCTATACATTTGTTGTTCTATCCCTCTTTCTAAATCTCTAGCAAGTTTGAAAGCTGTGGGATTTTTGTCTTGTATTCTACTTGCAAAATCATTTAACACTGTTCTTGCTTGATTGAGTTCTTGTAAACTAAACTCAGGAGAAGCTAATTTACCTTTTGGATCTCTACCTTGTAGTCTTTTTAAAACAGTACCACCTTCTGTTCCTAAAAGTTCGTTTAACAATCCTCTTGCTTCTGCGCTATCTGCAGACCTAAATAATTGATCTGTTTGTCGTTTAGATACTTTATCCCAATTTGTTGCTGGACCTCTTGTAAATCCAGCACCTGTCGGAGGGGCATCTGCATATCTAGGATTATTAATAGCGTCATCAAAAGCTCTAGCAAACGGCTCAACATATTGTTGTTTTAATTCACCTAAACGTGTTGTTGTTCTTTCAAATAAAGGAGTGGATATTCTTTCGTCTGGTACTTCTTTTAATAAAACCTGACCGCCTGTTGCAATATCCTCTGTTTCTAATAAATTGTTTCTTAAAATATCTATCGCTTCTCTTGCATTTTGTTCTATGGTGGCAACGTCTTGACGAATTAAAGTACTAACACCTTCCCCAACTTCTGCACCAGTAACACCTGTAAATGGTTCGCCTATTCCTTCATTTAAAGCTTTGATAAATTGGTCGATAACTTCTTCATTACCTGTTTTTAATGCTGAATATAAAGCGGCAACTTCTGGGTTATCGGCGTTTTTAAGAAAGACTTGTTCGAAATTTTCTGCAGTAGGTAACCCTGTTCTACTCGCTATAGTAGGGTTGTATTCAGAAAATTCTCTACCCGTTATTTCAGCTAGTTCTCTAATCGCATCTCTAATTGCTTTTACAGAAATTTCATCGCCGTAAGTTACTGAAGGGAATATAGCCTCTCCTCTTTCACTAGCTTGAGCTTTTTGTAAAAGTTCGTCCATTTGATTAAAGAAAGATTGAGGAACATCTTCTCCTGTAATTTTTCTATAAATCGAAGGTATACCTTTCATAGCAGCTGTTACTGCAAGAGTTCCGCCGAAAGTAAGTGCGCCTATCATTCCTGATTCTTTCAACATCGCACTAAAATCTCTGTCATGCGCCCCTAATTCACTACCTATAAGTAGTCTTACAAAATCTCCACCAGCCGCTCCAGTAGCGGATAGTCCACTGAGCTTTGCTAACTCAGTAAAACGACCTAAAGGAGTTTTGCCTATACCTGTTGCTAAAGGTTCAAACTTTTTACTACCGTAAACAGTTAGAGCTATGTCTCCTGCAATCGCAGGAAATTCTTGTACTAAAAATTCAGGAATATCTGAGCCTGTAAATTGAGGTAAATCAAATATTTCGTAATCTTCTGCTCCTTTTTCTTTTATTAATACACCTAGTTCTGGTTTACTAGGGTTCACATATCGAGGAGCTTCTTCTAATTCGATGTCTTGATTTTCGAATAAATATGCTAAGTCTTGCGTGGTTAGATTTCTAGGACCGAAACTCCCTAACGTTCTTAATTTAGCGTCTTTACTAAAATCACCTGTTGTATATTGTTTTTGTGGATCAAACCCTAACGCGGCTAATTCTTTTTGTACAGCTAACCCAACAGGCTCTGGCGGTGGAGTGGGAGCCACGTTCCCTGGAAAATCTCTAAACTGTCCTCTTTCTTCATAGTTTTTTAATGCTTCAACATAAGCTGGTTGACGTTCTTCCATGTCATAAACTATGGGAGCTCTGCGGTACGGAGATACTCTTTTTTCAATTATTTGGTCTACAAAAGGTAATCTTTTATTTAGCCAATCTTCCCCGTATGTTTGTTTAGCTAATTCAGCAACTTCTGGATCTTTTAAAACTAACGTATTAAGTTCGACAGGAGAAACATAATTTTTATAAAGAAGATTTTGGTTATTAGCAAAAATCGGAGCATTTGCTAATGCCGCCGCTTTTTTATCTCGAAGTTCCTCGAAAGTAGTGGTGTCGGGTAAAACAGCTGACATATTATCCTTGTAATATATTTTCTAATTCTGAAATATCCGTATCATCTGGGGTGCCTGTACCGCCACCTGTTGCAACATTAGAAGGTCTTTGGTGCTGTTTAAATATTTTATATTCAGGATTGTCTTTATAACGAGTAGAAAAAGGTCTAAAGGTATATCCTAAATAATTTTCCCATCGTTTACTTCCATCTTCTCCCGTAATAGGATCATAGTACATACCTATAATGGATTGTGCTTGTTTTTCTTGCATATTAAAACGACCCATTGCTTCTTTAGGTAAATACACCATAGTTTGCGTATCTGCTCCTTTTTCTAATGAATCTACAAAAGCAAGTAAATTTGCTTTTAATACTCTAGGATCTTGAGAAGCACCAAAACCTACAATCTGTAAGTGGTATGCTAAATCTTTATCAGATAAAGTTCTGCCTGTTTGTCCGTTAGCAGCAGCCGCCATATATGCAAGCTGTAATAATGTTGCTCTAGTTCTAACGTTACGGTAAGCGGCATCACCCATAATACCTTTAAGGTCAATACCCATAGCTTCTCCGAAAGCATCACTGGCTAAACGTATTTGATCTTCGTCGCCTGATCTTAATGCATTATATAAGTTTTGAGCATTAGCCCCTGTTCCTGCGATTGTGCCTCCGCCTTGACTTTTACTAAAGAAACTGTCCACGGATCGCGTACCATTAAGACTAGCTATTTGATCGAAATTAGCAAAAAGATCATTACCAAAATTTAAGAAAGAATTAACAATAGTTGTTGGATTTTTAGATGGATCTTTTATTGCTTCATCTAAAAACCCTACTGCGCTGTTTGTTAGTGTGACAGTATCTAAAATAGCTTTATCTTTAGACATTTGTTCTTGTTGGGCTTTTAATAATTCTTTATATGTCGGATCTTTAAAGAAATCACTAAGTCCTGCACCACCCGTATCAAAATCTCCTACATCAATCCAACGAGTTCCTTTTAAATCTTCGTCAGATGTTTCGACATACCCTTGTTTATTTGCTCTAGGATTTTTTGGATCGTGTACTAATGTTGTTTGAGATTTAGGTAAGAAAATTGCAGGTCTCGTATCGATAACACCTGTTTTAGCTTTATTAACGTCTATTACAGTTAAATCTTGTGCTGTTTCAGGTGTTAGCTGTTCTTTTATAAATTGTCTTTTTGCGGCGTCTACGTTACGTTGTGCATCTCTATTGGCTATTCTTCTATTGATAGCTGTTTGCGCGTATTGTGCTCCGCCTTCATCACCAAACCCTGCAGCAGCTAAAGCATCAATACCTATAGGTAAAAGTTCTTGAAATAATGTAGGATCTTCTCTTTCCGCACCATATATTAAATCAGCCTGCATTCTGGCTCTATCAATTGCAGGATCGCCTGTAAGTTGTCTTTCTTTAATTGCGGGTTTAGGTAAAAATTTATCTCCTAATAAACTAAGTAATCCAGGAGCAAAATATGCGGCAGGATTTATCTCTTTTCGTACACCTCCACCGCCTCCCGCTCGAGGAAAGTTGATCGGTGCAGGTCTAAGTTGTAATTGCGGTATTACGCCGCCTTGTCCGCCTGCATTAAATTGTGGGAAACCTAATGTCCCTAATCCGCCTCTTTGTCTTCCGTTTGCCATATTACATCATCGCTATCGGCATATTCATGCCGTATGTTCCTGTTCCTGCTGTCGATCCATACATTGGGTAATAACTTCCTAGACCACCCATAGTGTTCGCTCCACCACCGTAAAAATTAGCGCCTACTGTGCCCATAGTTTGGTTTGGATAAAATGGCGCGCCTGTATTCCTAGGGAAGTCTTGAGGAGCACTACTACCTGCGTATCCAAAACCACCTGCCAACGGTCCAAGGGCACTTAATACAGAACCTGTGTTACTTAATGTAGTCATCGGTAAATTATAAGTTCCTACGAAATCTGAATATGCTCTATCTAATTCAGCTTGGTTTCTTCCTCTGCCTAATGAACCTATACCCATAGTACGATTAATGTCTTGTCCTTGTAGCCCTGATAATATGGTACCTAAACCTTGCATACCTGATCCAAAACGTGACATACCTGCCGCACCTACATTACCTAAAGAACCTAAACCAGTGCCTATACCTGAAAATAATTGTCCTGCTCCTTGGTCTCTACGCCTAGCCCCTTCAAAACCTGCCATAGCATTTTGAAGAGATGATTGAAAACCCTTACTACGTAAAGCTCCTACTTGTTCTGCCGCTCCTCTGCCTACTGTTTCTGCTAATTCTTCTTGTGTTAATCTACCTCTAGAACCTCCGAAAGCTCCCGCGTCAACAGCTCTGTCTCTAAGCGCCATATCGCTTTTAGCTAATCCTTCACTAATGTCAGATAAAGTTTGTTGAACTACTTGATCTTCATATGGATCAAAATATCTACTAGCGGAAGCTGGGTCAAATTCACCTCTACCTGCTTCTGCTGCTGCTCCTGCTTCTCCAAAAGCGCCTAAACCTGCGCCTTGTATATTTCTTAAATCTTGCGCGCCTGTAGAAAAAATATCTGAAGCATCTGCTATAAACGGTCTATACGAACCGATAGCCGCATCAGATAAATCCATAGCATATTGCTCTCTAGGATCGAATTGCGCTATCCTTTCACCTGTATACGTGAACGGAGTTGCGTCTGGTCTTCCAATATTTTCAAATTGAGATTGTAAAAAACCTCCTAAATAAGGGAATATCCCTTGTGATAAAAAATCTCCTATATACCCTGCAGGGGCTTGGGAAGTAAATTCTCGTACCGTTCTATCAGCCATATCTCTGGTTTCCTAATTCATTAAATTCTTCTAACATTGCAATACCTTTAGAATGGTTACCTCCGCCAACTTGGTCAACAGCTGCTTTAGACAACATGAACTCACCGTTACTTGCCATCACTGGTATTAAATCGTCTTTTGGACCACCTGGACCTCTGACATCGCCGCCGTGAAACATTGGATTAGCGGCAAACATTCTTCTATCTAATACAGCGTCTATTTCGCCACCGTTTTTATATTGTCTATATTCAAATGGGTTAATCGTTGTTCCGCCTACTCTAGTTTGTTGAATTCTTCCTGCTTTCGGAACGACACTTCCACGAGACTTGATCGAACTACCTTTATTATTTGACCCTGTAAGAACGTCTATGTCTGATTTAAAATTTGTAAGCATGTTCATATACTTGTTTAACTCGTTAAACGTATCCATGGTTTTTTGTAATCTTTCTTCCCGTTTCTTCCGATCTTTTGTATATTCATCTTCCTCAAAAACAGGTTCTGGAATTTCCATAGAAGCGTCTACGTCTTCAAAAACCACATCTTCAAATAAATCGTCTTCAAATAAAGTTTCAAGACCTCCACCCTCTTCTGCGTACACGGGACCACCGTACATCATTTCTTCAGGTTCTTCTTGTTGTTGTTCTTCTTGTTGTTGTTTGTACATCTCGTCTAAAAGAGCGTATTCGAAAGGAGTGATTTCTAATGATTCAAGACCTACAGGAGCGTATTCCAATCCTTGACCTGATTGTGTTTCTGCTGACGCAGTGCCGCCTACTCCCCCGCCTCCTTTATCACCGAAGGCACCTTTAAGCTTACTTGCTGAATCAGCAAAAGAAGCTATTGCTGCTAATGTTTCTAAAACTGCCATTTTAATTTCTGCATAATGTTTTCCAGTATGGTTTTAGCGGATAAAGCCGTTCCCGAAGGCTGCAGTAAAGAACTGATGCGTTGATTATACTTCATGAGTATTAACTTTGTATATCTTTATTGGTTTTCTTTATTTTTACTCTGCTAATGGGTTTTTATCTTTATTTTCTAATTTTTCTAGGTCTACTTGAATACGTTCAACACTAAGTGTTAAGCCAGCTATACTAGCTTTTAGGTCGCTGTTATCTGGTATAACCATGCTATCTATTGATTTATTAATATATTCAACTGAAGTTTCTATTGCAGCAAACCTTTCCTCAATTATTTTTTGAGCGTCTTCTGTATCTCCAATACCTCCTATCTGCGCTTCAAGGTTTTCTAACCTATTAACATAAGTAGCTCCTGTATAGCCAAACCCCGCTAGGGTTCCAACAATACCAACTAAAGCTATTAGTTGTGTAGTTTTATTTTCGAACCATTCCATAAAAAACTCCTATAAATTTGGTTGTAATTGTATCATTTCACTTAATGTATTATAACTTTCTGTAGAAAGCCCGTAAAAGGCTTGATTATTGTCGTTAATCACCGCATCGGCATAGATATCTCTAGGGGTATACCACTCACTTTGTTTAGGCATTTCATAGCCTTTGTAAGCTTCAAAAGCTGGAACATACCCCAGATAAGCAACTAATGTTGATTGATCAGCATATTCTCCTGTTTCTTGTGCTTCTTCTTGCAGTTCTTCTTGTTGTTCTTCGATATTATTAGCAATAATTTGATCTGCTATTTGATCCGCCTCGCTTTGTGTCATTGCACCAGATACTGCTGTATCAATTTCACCCTGCATATTTTGTACTTGTACTTCTGCCATGACTACCTGTGGGCTAGAATCTAGTGTAGCTAATGGTGTAATAATTGTAGTTACGCTTTGTGTTTGACCACTACTTACATCGTCTGTGGCTGTGTTTAAAGATAGCACCATATTATTTTGTGCGTTAGCTGAAGTTATCTGCTCCGACATACTTGGTGAGTTACTGGTACTAATTCCTGATGAAGATGAAGCGTTGTTATTAGCTACGCTGTTTGTACTGTTAGATGCAGAGGTATTGCTAAAACTGGAAGAAGCGGCATTTATAGTATTTCTTACTACGTTTAACATAGTGGAGGTTATCCCACCCCTACTAGACGTTTCTTCTGCAACCAACTCTTCTGTTTCTTCTTCAAGTTCTTCTATAACTTCTTCATCATTTTCTGCAATTTCTATTGTTTCTTCAATTTCTTCTATTATTTCCACAACCTCAACAGGTTCTGATTGTGCTTCTTGTTCTTGTTCTTGTTCTTGTTCTAATTCCTCTCTAATAATTGTTTCAAATTCAAATAGCTGTATAAGTTCTTCGGTATTTGCTAGTAAATCATTAGTTGTAAAGACTTCTACTAATTCTTCTGCATCAAAAACATCTATAACAGTAACACTACTAACTAAAGACATGCTTTCAACGATAGGATCAAAATCATCTATTATTGGATCTACATAAAATTCATCGTCACTAAAATCATCGAAATTAAAATTTTCAAACGCCTCTTCTTCGTTAAAATCTTCAAACGGCTCTGTGTATAAAATTATTTCGTCCTCTGTTATTTGATATGTTTCTGGTTCATCAAATCCGTTTTGGGTAATCATAACTGCAAGCACCTCTGGAATATACCCAGAACAAGTTGGGCTGTATTGAGGATCTTGGTCACACTCGTAATCACGTAAAGCCTCTTCATAACCAGTGCAATCGGTTGAATATAACGAGTCTAAGCCGCATTGTTGAGTTAGGTAAGCAGCGTCATATCCAGTGCAATCGGTTGAATATAAAGCGTCTAAATTGCATTGCTGTGTCAAGTAAGCCGCTGCATATCCTGGACAGCTAGAGTCGTTCAGTGCGTTGCTACAGTCAACACCATTACCGCTACCAGATCCATACAAAGAACCGCCATTTTCTAGTGAGGTGTTAAATGTGCTGTTGTTCCAGTCTTGATTTACACATGAGCTGGAGTTAGTAGTTCCTGTGTTGCACTCGTCATGGTATAGATAAGTATATGAATTATCTTTATTAGATCCTACCTCACCAATCAAAACATCATGGTTGATAATGTCTAATTCTCTGTAACGAAAATCAAAAGAGTTATTATTCCAAAGTATAATTTCAAAACTATTATCAGATGCACGATTGTATTCACGCATTTCATACCAACCAAATATCATCTTGCTAGAGTCTCCCCAAGATTTCATACGAGCGTCATTGTCTCTAATTAGATCAGTCCAAAAGGGATATAGTGTGTAAGTGTGTTGCCCATTAATAGGGTCTGGAGTGTAGTCAGAGCAATAGCTACCACTATTGCCAAAATGCAAACAGCCATTTGTTGCCATTCTTGCTTGTGAAAAAGTTGAGCCATAAAAAGTAAAATTAAAAGAAAGATCAATCGCAGGAGAGATACCATCATCTACAACTTCATACGCCAACTCTCCTTGAAAATTATTAGCGTTACGGTGTAGGTCGTATAATGGTTGGTTAGCCTCGTAAGTGTAGTTTGCTTGTAAACTATTAAACAGTAGTAAACAATTAACTAGCCAAAAATTCTTCAACACACGTTCTTCCTGATTTCTTTTTACCTTTTGAATTACGAGTAGTTTTACATTTTTTAACGTACTGCGCTTTTAATTCTTCATAGTCAGGTCTATCTAATTTATTTTCTGTCCAAGCTATAGATGCTTTTTTCCCAACTTCACCTTTATACGGACATGGTGTACCAGCCATTTCCATAGCTTTAAAAACTCTTGTATCTTGGCAAAGTATAGCTACAGAAGCCACTTTCATGCCTGTATCGTATAGATATTTAGATAGCTTTAATCTTTCACAGTTTTCATCCCTGACTGCTTTACCGCCTGATAAACCAAAAACCTGTCCTTGAAAAGCACCTGATACTCCTGTGGTACATAGGTCTTGTGAGTAAGACATGATACTAGGAGCAATAGCAGAAGCAGGGGGAGCATTTGTTTTAACATTTTGATTTATAGTCTGAGTAGTATTCGATTCATTAATATTTCTATTAGTGTTGTCCGACACAGTATTGTTGTTGTTCGTATTTGTGTTGTCCGTTGTTACGTTCGACTCAGATGTTGATTCGTTGTAGTTCGTATTTGTATTATTGTTTGTGTTTGTATTCTCTGAAACAGTTGTGTTATTCACATTTTGATTAACAGTTGAATTAACCGTAGACGTTGACGTATTAACGTTTGTATTACTGTTATTTGTTGTTGCAGTTGAAGTAGCGGTAGTTGTGTTTACGTTAGTGTTGTTTGACGTATTAGTGTTCGTGTTCGTATTTGTATTTGTATTCGTATTTGTGTTTGTATTAGTTGAAGTCGATGTGTTGGTATTTGTATTCGTATTTGTATTCGTATTTGTATTCGTATTTGTATTCGTATTTGTATTTGTATTTGTATTCGTTGTGGTTGTCGTGTTCGTTGTATCTAAACTGTTTTGTTCACAATATTGTGATCCAGCAGTACAGTCACCTGTTTGGTCAGCTGTGACGTAAAACGGCAATATAATTAACAAATATATAGGGTATTTTTTGATGTATTTTTTCATTAATCCGACTTATTTGAGGCGCCGAAATAAAAACTTATAACAGCACTAGCTAACCCACCAAGGTAGCCGAGTACAAGATTTATTAAAGCCTCTGAGTTTTGTTCAGGGGGCTGAAGGGTAACTAAAAATATATACCCCATAAACCCACCAACCACAGATACACCTACGATTCGAGCTGTCCAGTCTTTACTAAACGTCTTTCTAGCATCTTGAGTGTCCGCCACTTCTAGCTTAAACACATCTACATCAAGTTCTTTCATCCGTATTTCAAAGTCTTTTTCTGCTTTTTTAAGTTGTAGCATCTGTTCAGGCGTAGCATCCTCTATAGCTTTTTCGATTGCTTTAGGGTTATTTGGTACTCCTAACACCTCTGAAATCATATTAGCCGCTATTCCACCCATTGGACCTCCAAGAGCAGTTCCTAATGTAGGAGCTACTGCTCCCACTACATTTTTTAATAATCCACCTATTTTCATTTTACTTCCTCAGGGTTAAATAAACCTTTTTCTATAAGAACATCTCTATTACGCATATGTTCCTCTTCTACATCATCTTTCGATTGTCCATGATAAGCTACTGCTAAATGACACTTAACCATAAGTTGATTAATATTGACATCATCTACAACTATATCTCCCAATACTCTACCATACTTTCCCTTAGAATCTTTAAGTTTTGTTTGTATAACTATTTTTTCTCCGTCTTCTATAGCCTCTTTTAAGAAAGCCCCAGCCATTTTTCCTCTAACCTTTTCATCTTTGTTACGAGTACGTGACTCGGGAGTATCAATACCATATAAACGAACGCGACACTTATGAAGAATGTCAAAACCAAGATCCAAAGTAACATCGACAGTATCTCCATCGACCACTCTTTCAACTGTGCAACTATATTCATACATTATTTACGTTTCCTAGTTGTTGTTCTAGCTTGTTTAAAATGTTTTTTCTTAGGAGCGCCTTTAGATCCAGGTTTTCTCATGCGTTCGCCACTTCCTGCTTTTATGCGTTTTCTTTTCGCATGAATATTAGCCCAAAGTCCTTTTCTTTTAGTTCCCTTCTTTTTCATTTAACACTTCCATCTACGCCTTGCCTGACGTATTCTTGAATTAGGATTATTTCTAGTTTTAGCAGAGCTACGTTTTAGCTGTCCTAGTGATCTAGCACAGTAAGACTTTCTACGTTTTGCTGCTTTACTGCCTTTTTTAACTTTGCCTGTTACAGCCGTTTTTAGTTTAGATCCTGGATTGGCTTTTCTATATGCTTTAACACCTTTCCGCGTCATTCCAGCACCTTTTTTAGTGGGTCTGTAATTACCGCCTTTTCCTGTTGTTCTGCGTATCGCTTTAGCTTTTTTTCTTGCCATTTTTCTTTTTCTTTTTTACAAAAGTCCTAACATTAGTTGGCTTCCCTCCTGGATTGCCTGCTGCTCTTTTACGTTTTACCGCACTTTTTCTTTGTGCTGGTGTCATACTTCTGGCTTTGGATCTAGGAACACATTTTGGATATGCTCTTTTACTCCCACCTTTGGCGGACTTTCTACCGCATTTTTGGAATTTACCTTTTTTCTTAGGTGCACCTATGTCCACCCAATCTCCTTTCGGTCCTTTTCCAAACCATGCAGTTAGTCCGCCTTTAGGTTTCGCCATTATCGGTACCCACCTCCGCGTTTTTTATATTCCCGAACAAGCCAACCATTTGCATACGCAGAAGGATAAACCTTAAACTTACGTTTAGCTTCAGCTTTTACTCTTGAGTAAAGAGCCTTATTAGTAGGTGTTGCGCCCTTTTTCTTCTTAGTGCTCTTTTTCTTAGTCGTTCTCTTTTTTGCTGGCATACTTATTCTTCCTGATATAAATTATTAAACGTTATACTGGGATCTAAATAACTTTCATGACCTTCTGCAGAATGCAACGTTTGTGAAGGAGTAAAATCTGGTGCTCCTTCTCCAGTTACCCATAATGCAGGACTTGTTGCTCTTACTCGATTATTCGGTAATGCAACTAAATTACCTTTCCATTCACAATCCTCTGTTATATATAAAACATGAGACTGTTTATGTTGTGCAGGACAATCCGCTATTTCGTTGTTTGTATAATCTACAGTAAACATATATTTACCAGTATAAAACTTTCCATCTATTTTGCAAAGCCATGGGCTAGAACTAACTCTATCCATGACTATTACAGAATGATCTCTTGATTCACAATCCCATGGTTGCGCTATATGGTCTTCCATAGGATCACCCCATTCTTCTAAAGGAATATCGGCTACTAAACCTTGTATCGGCATTCTTGCCCACATAGCGCCTCCATGAATATTACCCTCTTCCCAGTCGTCATATTCTGTTTCACAACCTGTAAACACAACTTGAAAACTTAACGAACGGTCAGGGATAGTATTAACAGCGAACGCGATAGCATGCAAAAATTCTCCGTGATAATTACTATGATTAGCAGTAAATTCCCTTCTCACCCAACATTTAAAATGTGGAATATTGCTAATAAGATGAGACACTTATTTTCTTTTACGCGTCATTTTTCTTTTTCTAGCGCCACCTCTTTTTTTACCTTTAGAGGACTTCATAGCGCCTCCTCTTTTTGCATATTTAGTTTTTTTCATTCCAGGCATTTCATTCTCCTTTTAACATTTTTTCTTTTAACCTAACTGCTCGATTACCTACTTGGGTAGCCCACTTAGAATCCATCATCTCTTCAGCAGCTTTTTCCCAGTCAGATGCTTGAACAGCAGTTAAAAATTTAACAAATTTGCTCAATCTAGGTAAACCTAAATTAAACGCCATATTAGCTAAAACACGTTGACGAACGTCATCTAGTTCTGTCCACCACGCCATGTTTCTATCTAATTCTTTACATACAATGTCTATATCGTTACGAAGACATTCTTTAATTCTTTGTTCTGAAACTGGTGTACCTACTGGTTTACCAAACTCCTCATCGGTTTCTAATATTAGATGCCCTACTCCAAATGTTGGGTAGCCAAGATGATCTAAATAAATCTCATATTCATAGCCCTCATCCTGTATTAATTCTTTTTCTAACTCATCTATGTTCATAATATTGATACCGTAGTTGATCCGTTTGTTGAGACAGAAATTTTTCCAAGAGAAGCCACACCCTCTACTCCATTTTCTGTTCCCGTATAAATATCTACCCATTGCTCACCTGTCCATAATTGTAGTTGGTCAGTGCTTAGGTTCCAAATAATGTCACCTTTCTGAAACTGATTTTCGTTACGTTGTGTTTCGTTTACAGAAAGCGTTGAGTCTATGTCTACTTTATTAAGACTTAGCTCTAAAACTCTAACCAACCTGTTAAAAGTCTCAGGAGATATTTCTCCTATAGCTATTGGTAATTTTGTCTCTAATATCTTAGCCACTATCGCCTACCGTTCGGCTGAACATCCATTCTAGTGACGCCCACTCTAAATCCCACACCTAACCGAGCTCCTTCAGAATTATCGTCATCAGATTCGATTCTTAAAACTGCTTGTCTTGCTCTAATTCGAGTATCTATTTTAGCTGTACTGCTTGTACAAGTAGCTGTGGTAGCCGTCGATAAACTTTCTGCTGGAAAATTTCTAGTTTTAACAACCATATTTATAGTTTGCTCAGTTCCACCGCTTCCTGTAAATTTTACATCAGGAATGATTCTTCTAATTGATTGAAAATCTTCTCCGTCGGCTAAGTCAAAGTCACTAGACTCTATAAAAACGTTATCCATAGGGGAACCATCATCATCGTTACCTGTTTCATGATTGTATAAATAACCCACGTTGCTGGTCGTGTAAGTAGCCATAGGATTATTAAATATACCTTCATCTATCCATGCGCTTCGGGTAAGTTCTCCGATTGTCCAAGTTCCGTCTTCGTAATTAAATACTACATATTTATCTATAACAGTAGAAGTTCCTGAACAATAAAACCAACCTACTTCATCAAACTCTTTATTTACAAAGCCAAAAGTTTGAAAAGCTTGACTCTCATTAAGATCGCTAAAAACGTAGTTTTGTACCGTACACGGTATATCTTGAATAGAACCGTTATAAGTGTAAAAACCTTTTTTATCCATCCAAAACACTCCTTTAGGAGTATTAATTGCACCCTTCGGAGAAATAAGCCCTACACCTTCATTTACTAAATTAACACCAAAAGTAAAAGGCTGACCTATAAAACTCATAGAATATAACGCTGTGTCAGTCCAAATTAAGGTTTCTTGTCTGGCTCGCAGTGCTCCTATAATTTGAGACCCTGCGGATAAACGCAAAGATCCTGCTGTGTTTGTTGGTAATGGCTCCCATTCAGTAACGTTTTCTTGATCGCTCCACGCAACCAACAATGGATCTATACTTCCAGACCTAGAGCTTCCTGATATAGGATCAGCTCCTAAACATATTACGTGCCTGTCTACGTCACTGACTAACACCTGTAAGGCTTTCGTTGGTGTTAAGTTTGCTCCTGCTAAATCTGATAAAGCTACAGCTCTAGTGGTTCCTAAAGTAGCTGCGCTTATGTCGTAATAAAACACGCCTCCCGCTCTAACGTTCATAACCAAGTCTTCACCAAAATTGTCGTGTGACCATAGTCTTAATTGGTTAGCAGCTGTAACTGCTGTAGAGGATCCCCATGTACCTGCTCCCCATGTACCAACTCCCCAACCTGTAGATTCAACATAAACGTCTAAACCTACGTTAATTTGATACGCACCAACAACGGAAGAACCTCCATTGCCGCTATCACTAGCATTTGCAGTTACAGTTGCGTCCGAAGTATCTTTCGCTGTAAGTGTATAACTATTAGCGTTAACAACTGTTGCTATTTGGTATTCTTGATTTAATACAGCAGCAGTTATATTTCCGCCAAGCGTTGCTGCTCCAGAAAAAGTTACAAAATCATTTTGTTGTGCGCCGTGAGCTGTGTCGGTTACCGTAAGCGTAGAACTTCCGTTAGTGGCTGAAAACGTAACATCCCCTGCAGCAGTTGTTAGTCTTATTGGTGTGATGTCATAAAAGTTGTCTCCTTCTTTTATGTAATATTTCCAAGTAGCTCCTAAACCAAGGTATTTAGTTAAGGCTAAATCTACCCAAGCATGCAAAGCTCGAACAGTTGATTGATAAGTATTTAAAGTTGCTTTAGCCCAGCCACCTATTTTTTCTGGTAGTCCTTTACGAAATCTAACAAGGTTAGCATTAAACCAGCCACCTTCGTTAGAGTAATCTGTTCCCTCTCGATTGATCCCTGGACGAAAAATATACTTCGTTAACATCTGTCATTTTAAAATAATTGTTCTGCTAAAATAGCGCCAGCACTTAGTAATAAAGTAACTAAAGTAGCAATAACAAAAAGTTCAAGACGTTTTATTCGATGGATAGTTTCTAACCAGCGTTCAGTACAAACTGCTTCGTGTCTTTCAATATGTGCCGCTACTTCCATTACGGTTTTTTTAGGCATTATTTATCTTTAGCTTTGCCTATGTTCAAAGCTAGAAAATCTATAACTTTATAAAGTTTTGCTAATAATTTATCTCCTTGAGGAGTTGGTGTAACCGCAGCTACAAGTGAAGCTATAGCTATAATAGCTGTAACCCACATAAATAAATTAATCCACATCATCTTTTTCTCCTTTTCCGTTTGGTTTAGGTTCTTCTATAATTTCTAAAGTGCTTTGATAGGCAACTAAAGCAGTTACTCGTATGTCCAGTTGATATTGCAACTGTCCAATCTGTTCCTGAAGATTCTTAATTTCTGCTTGTAAAGTCTCTGTATATGCAATCCTTTGTTGTAGTCTAGGATCTACAGACTGTTCTTCAGTTTCTTGTGTTCTTTCTTCAGTCATTATGAATTAGCTGATATGTATGCTTTACCTGTAGTAATAGCTGTACTGCAATCATTCTTTTTACTTGAAGATGATCCTTTTACGTTAGGTGTATCATCATCTGAATCCACAGGTTCGTAAGCTAATATAATTTCTAAGTGGTCAACATTACGTTGTACTACATCATTTATATCAGCTTGTGACATCTCTGTATCAGCTGCTGCTGTACCACCAACATACTCTGATTTTTTACCATTTGTATTGATGTCGTTAATAAGCGTTACGCTATCTGTTGCTGCTGTTAAGCATTCTGCTACTGTTTGAGCCATATTTATTCTCCGTTTAATTTACTTTCTAATTCTTCGACTTTTGCCGAAAGTTCTTGTACTGCTTTGATAAGAGGGTGTATAAACATTTCTTGTGATATAGCTTGACACCCATCACTTGATTCTGTCCATCCTCCAAATGTGCTTACGCCCGCAGTATCTAAAGCCGCTTTTACTTCTTGTGCAATCATTCCGTGCATTACAGTTGAAGTATCTTTTAAATTTTCTGTCTGATGAGCGTCAAATGTTTCTGGTAATTCATTATTTGGTTTCCATTTGTAAGTTACAGTTCTTAAATCATTTATAAAGTCCAAACCTAAAGTTGCATCTTGTATATCTTGTTTTAATCTTTCGTCTGAGTCTCTAGTCCATGAAGCGTTTGTTGCGTAGGAGTTGTACACTCTACCTACAGCAGTTTGTCCAAAAGCAGTAGTGTTGTCACCTGCTCCTGTTAAATCTGTACCTATTACAATTTGACCAGTTCCAGATGCAGAATTAGGTTTTGATTGTTTTCCAACACAAATATTTTTACTACCAGTTGTTAAAGCATCTGCTGAATCGTAACCAACTGCTACATTATTAACACCAGTTGTAATCTGACCACCTGCATCATGTCCAATACCTGTGTTATTATTTGCAGTAGTGTTGTCACCTAAAGCATTAACACCCATAGCTACGTTATACGAACCAGTTGTGTTTGCGTCTAAAGCCAAATACCCAAAAGCATTATTTTCTGTACCAGTTGTGTTTGCATACAAAGCACGTCTACCAAATGCTTGGTTACTAGATGCAGTTGTATTTGCTGCTAAAGATTCATAGCCAACAGAAGTGTTAAGCTGTCCTGTAGTGTTTACTCCTAAAGCATCATAACCCACTGCTGTGTTATGTATACCTGTCGTATTTGCATCTAAAGCTATTCTTCCAACTGCTGTGTTACCAGAACCCGTTGTGTTGCTAGTTAAGGCACTTGACCCAAATGCAGAATTATCAGAACCAGTAGTATTTGCTCCTAAAGCACTATATCCAATTGCTGTTATATCTGAAGCTGTTGTATTGGCATCTAAAGCAAAAGCACCTAAAGCAACATTAGCTGTACCTGTAGTGTTAGAAAATAAAGCACTAACACCAACTGCTGTATTATTAGAAGCTGTAGTATTGTTAGCCAGAGCACTTGCACCCATAGCAGCATTATTAGCACCTGTGGTGTTTTGGTTCATAGCTGTATGACCCAATGCTGTGTTTGTCGCTCCTGTTGTGTTTGATAACAATGCACTTGAACCCATAGCATTGTTTCCTGCTGCTGTAGTGTTTGCCCCTAAAGAATTTACACCAATAGCATTATTGCCATTACCTGTAGTATTAACATCTAAAGATGAAGCACCTATTGCTACGTTATTTGCACCTGTAGTGTTTGAGCCAAGAGCAAAAAAACCAACAGAAGTATTGTTAGATGCTGACGTATTTTCTCTTAGTGCAGAGTTTCCTATAGCAGTGTTTTGTTCTCCTGTGGCATCTTCTAAAGCTCTATATCCAACTGCTGTACTTGCGGTTGTCGTGGTTACGGATTTAAGAGCGTTGCCGCCTACAGCCACGTTTTCTGAGCCTGTAGTGTTT
>Ga0208158_1000290_pt1 | contig 19428 bp, 37 predicted proteins | sample 8_EtaG_FD_184081 | JGI IMG/M metagenome (GOLD analysis project Ga0208158, IMG submission 184081) | Marine viral communities from the Subarctic Pacific Ocean - 8_ETSP_OMZ_AT15162 metaG (SPAdes) (version 2) | ecosystem: Environmental > Aquatic > Marine > Oceanic | place: Pacific Ocean | collected...
TTGATCAATGAGTGATGAATACAAAGATCTTATTGTAGAGGGTGAAAAGGTAGGAGATTACAATGACACCACAATTGGTTTTGATAAATGGTGTATGGCAACTGTAGAGTTGTGGACATCTCCTAAAGAGTTTGATGCTTATCAATATGACTATGAGACATTTTGTGAGTTTTATAAACCAGAAAATGATGATTATAAGTATGTTGATTGTGAGGATGAAGAGTTCACACCAGGAATGAATGGTATCAATACCACTGATATTGAGAAGTGGTTATTAGAATTTGTGAACAAGACTGATTGGATTAAGGATGAGTTCTACTTTGTTGTGCATTGGAGAAGATATGCAATTTATAAGAAAGAAGTTTATGATGATGAAACTTATTGGAATGTAGAGGATATGGGAGAGTCATCCCCTGATAGATACTGTTATAAGAATGGTAAAATAGAAGAAGGATGGTCAACACCTATGGAGGATGAAGAATGAGTGATGAATTTACAATTGATATTGATAAAGCATTAGAAAATGCTAAGACAAATGACTTAGCAGGTGCATTTATAGATCATTATCCTAGTCCTGTTGAGTCAGTTAAAGCAGCAATTCAGAACTCTATTGACCTAGCAGGTTTAGATAAGAAGGTGATGGGTGATATATCAATTGGTGAGTTCACTTCTTATGATTGTTATGATAGTAGTGGTAGAAACACTAAAAAGATTGTTATAGAGTACGAGGAACCACAAGCAAGATGATTTATGACATTGAGTATGATTCCTCTTGACAGGACAGCATACCTATCCTAAACTAACTACGTTCACTTTAGAAAAATGACACGTTCGCTTGTAGACAAATTTCATAAGCATCTTTATTTACTAGAACAAACCGTAAAAAGGGAGTGTGAATTAGACCATTCAAATCCTAAATTATACAGGAAGGTCTTTCGTTATTTTCGGGACAAGGGAGTAGAATTTTATGGCAATCCAGACGATGATTATGAACTAATCGTTGAGGAACTTGAAACAGAACTTAGGAAATCATGAACGTAATTATGGAACGGTATCCTTACCGTTATGTGGAGTCAGGAACCCTGGAAAATGGGTTACCTGACTATCGAATCCAAAAGCACGATGAGTATACTAAGAGATACAAAGACATGTATCTCTGTGACAATAGTATGCAACTCACCACTGCTATTGAGGATTTTGAGTATACAAAATGGTTAGATCCTGCAGGCATTCCTGCTTACAGGAAGTTTAACTAAATAGCAAAAGCACACTTAATTGGAAAAATGGCTAGCAAAGGAACAGGAAAAGCAGCAAAGTCTTCTACTGGTGCCGCAATGTCAAAATATGATGTTGAGGTAGAGTCTAGACTTCAAGCATTAGAATCTGCAGTTAGAGAACTTCAGGAACAAGCAGCTGGTGATGAAAGCGGAATTGCTCAAGTTACTAATGATAGCACTGCTGATCATGAGAAACTACTTGCAGTAGAGACAGCATTAAACAAAGTAAGAGGAGTATTAGGAGTTTAAATGACTTGTACTGCATTGGTATTGGGAGCTGGTGGATTCATCGGTTCCCATATGGTTCGCCGTCTTAAGTCAGAAGGATACTGGGTGCGTGGGGTTGATCTCAAGCGTCCAGAATTTTCTAGTACTGAGGCAGACGAATTTATTCAAGGTGATTTGACAGATCCTCTCTTTGTTGAGAAGATATTACGTTACACAGGGAAGACTGGGAACTTCTATAAGCAAGATGTTCCAAGTAAGTATTGGCATCCATTTAATGAAATTTATCAGTTCGCTGCTGATATGGGTGGTGCAGGATTCATCTTTACTGGTGAGAATGATGCAGAAATTATGCATAATTCTTGTACTATTAACTTGAATATTTTGAATGAGCAGAAGAAGTTAAATGATTTGACTTCTCGTAACTATACTAAGATTTTTTATAGTAGTTCAGCATGTATGTATCCTGCATTTCATCAGGAGACTACAGAAGATCCTAAACTACCAGAACATTTAGCATATCCAGCACAACCTGATTCAGAGTATGGGTGGGAAAAATTATTCTCGGAACATCTTTATCTTACCTATAATAGGAATCATGGTATTCCTGTTAGGGTCGCTCGTTACCATAACATCTTCGGACCAGAAGGAACTTGGAAAGGAGGAAGAGAGAAAGCTCCTGCAGCAATCTGTCGCAAGGTTTCAGAAGCAGAGAATGGTGGATCTATCGAGGTGTGGGGAGACGGCTTACAGACTCGTTCCTTCTTGTTCATTGATGAATGCATTGAAGCAACTAGAAGATTAATGCAAGGTGATTTCATGGGACCAGTTAATATTGGTTCTGAGGAGATGGTTTCTATTGACACTTTAGTTGATATTGCTGCTAAGGTATCAGGTAAGACTATTGGTAAGAATCATATTCCTGATTCCAATGCTATTGGTGTTCGTGGTAGGAACTCATGCAACGATCTCATTAGAGAGAAACTTGGATGGGACTATGAGCAATCATTAGAGGAGGGTATTCGCAAGACATATGAATGGATTGTTGAACAGAATATCAAAGCAACTGAACATGAACATTTAGAGGATTCTTTGGATTATGAAACAAGTATTTTCGCAGGTTGAACCAGGAAAACTACTTCATATCATTAATAGATTTGATGAGATAGAAGGAAGGACAGATGTTGCTCCTGCAGATCAATTCATACAACTTGCTACATTGAGGATGGAAAAGGGTAAAACCTTCCGTCCTCATAAACATATATGGAAGCCTACTGCAAAGTTGGAGGTAATTGCCCAAGAATCTTGGGTAGTTATTCAGGGTTCTGTTAAGATTTTTATGTATGATTTGAATGATAAACTCATTGGAACAGAAATTATCAGTCAAGGTGACTGTTCAATGACGTTTGAAGGTGGCCACACTTATGAAATTCTAGAAGAAAACACTGTTGTATATGAGTACAAGACTGGACCATATACAGGTGTAGAAAACGATAAAGTTTTCTTGGAGGTGGGTGATGTCAGTTAGATTACCAGGATGGTTAAGAAAAGAAATTAAAGTAATAGTTGTTGAGGCTTTACGAGAGTGGGAAAATGAGGTAGAATATCTTGGTAGACCAGGGTACGTCTGGAATTCTGAAATGCGAAAGTGGGAACCCGATGACAAACAAACTGAAGATTAATCTAGGATGTGGTTGGAGGAACTTCGGCCCTGATTGGATACACATTGACGGGGGTGACTATGATCATTTAGATCATAAGAACATCCTCGATTTTCCATATGAGAACGTAGACTTGATTTATGCATCTCATGTGATAGAATACTTTGATAGGGATGAGATAGTTCCTATTCTTACTAAGTGGAAATCTAAGTTAAAGAAGGGTGGTATCCTTCGTATTGGAGTTCCTAATTTTCATACCTTATGTGAAATTTATTTTCGCACGGGTGATATTAGTAAAGTTCTTGGTCCTGTGTATGGTCAAATGCCAATGGGTGATAAAACCATTTATCATAAGACATCATATGATGAGAGTTCTTTAACTGAACTTCTTTCAAGTGTTGGATTTGAAGGTGTGAAGAAGTGGGATTGGCGTGAGGTTGAGCATGGTAAATACGATGACCACTCTCAAGCATATTATCCTCATATGGATAAGGAGAATGGGATTCCGGTGAGTTTAAATTTGGAGGCCTACAATGGGGTTTGAAGTCGTTACTAAACTAGAGGATAAGGTTGCATCATTCTTTGGAGCACCTTATGCTATAGCAACTGATTCTTGTACACATGCAGTAGAATTGTGTTTACGTTATGAGGATCCTTATGAAGTAACTTTCCCTACACATACCTATCCTTCTATTCCTTTCTTAGGTTCTAAACTAGGATTGAGATGGAAATGGAAAGAAGAAAAGTGGGTAGACTATTACCAGATTGGTGATACAAATGTCTATGATGCTGCTGTTCTTTGGAAGATGGGTGGTTATATGCCTGGAACTCATATGTGTTTGAGTTTCCAATTCCAGAAACATCTTAAGATAGGTAGGGGTGGTATGATTCTTACTGATAATAAAGAAGCATTTGAAATGTTATCGGAAATGGTGTATGATGGTAGAAATAGTAGGGACATTCCTTGGAGAGAACAGAACATCAAAACTGTGGGGTATCATTATTATATGACACCTGAAGCAGCACAGACAGGATTAGATAAGTTTGAAGAAGCAGTTGTATCAGAACCAAAGATTTGGACTGACCGTGACTATCCTGACCTTAGAACTATGGATGTATTTAAATGAAGAAGGCCCTTATTACTGGAATCAGTGGACAAGATGGAAGTTATCTCTCTGAGTATCTTCTAAGTCTTGGATACGAGGTTCATGGTATCCTTCGTCGTCACTCTGTTGCAGAGAATCAAGATGCAAGGATAAGAGAACTGGATGTCATTACTCACTATGGTGATTTGACTGATGAACTATCATTGGTTCGCATTCTTCAAGAGAATGAGTTTGATGAGATATACAATCTCGCTGCTATGAGTCATGTACGTATCAGTACTGACATGCCATCCTTCACCATCAAGACAAATAGTCTTGGTGTATTGAATATGTTAGAACTATGTAAGGTGTTACAACCAGAGGCTAAGTTCTATCAAGCCAGTTCTTCTGAGATGTTTGGTAATTCTATCGATGAGGATGGATGCCAAAGGATAACTACTCCTATGCACCCTGTTTCTCCTTATGGTTGTTCAAAAGTTCTTGCTTATAACCTTGTTCGTCACTATCGTGCTGGTTACAACAAGCATTACGTCAATGGAATCTTATTCAACCATGAGTCCCCTAGAAGAGGTTCAAACTTCGTTACCAATAAGGTAGTTAAGACTGCTGTACAAATCCATAAAGGGTTGCGTAATGGACTAGAACTAGGCAACCTTGATTCTAGTAGAGACTGGGGACATTCTAAGGATTATGTGCGTGGTATGCATATGATTATGAATAATGATGAACCTAAGGATTATATTATCTCTACAGGTGACACGCATACAGTTCGTGACTTCTGTAGATATACCTTTGATAAACTTGGTATGAATTACAAAGATTATGTAACTCAGAACCCTAAGTTTATGCGTCCTGAAGAACTTAAGTTCCTTAAGGGTGACTCCACACCTATCCGTGAAGAACTAGGATGGGAACCTGAGTATACTTTTGATAGTATGCTTGATGAAATGATTGAATTCTGGATGAACAATGTTTAAGAACTCTTCTTGCCACGGCCCAACTCAGTTATCATTAGAGACTGAGTTTGAAAAAAAAGTTAGTGTTTCCTTTGATACTTTAGAGAAGGATTTAGATGCTGATGTTAAGGTTCTAGTAGTAGTTGAACCTCCTTGTGTCCATCCTTTTGATGATTTAGTTAGAAAGGCTGCTTCTGAGTTTGATTTAATCCTTACTTATCGTGAGTGGTTAGTAGAAGAACTTGAGAATGCACAACTCTTTAACTGGTCTAACTGTTGGATCAACGATGCTAAGATTGATAAGCGTAATCAGATTAGTTATCTCACTACTAACAAGGGGTGGTGTGAAGGACATAAGTTACGTCAGGAGATATGGTATGCTCTTGAAGAGTATGATGAGATAAATGATTTTGAAGTATGGAAGAAGAGAACACCACCATCTATTCCTAATAAGAATGTTGCACTAGAGAATGCTAAGTTTACTATCTCCTTAGAGAATAGTGAGATTAATAATTATTTCTCAGAGAAGTTACTAGACTGCTTTGAGACTAAGACTATCCCTCTTTATTGGGGTTGTCCTAATGTAGGTGATTACTTTAATATGGATGGTATATTACATTTCCATACCATAGAAGAGATGGAAGATTTAATAAACACATTGACACCTGACATGTATGATGCTAAACTAGAAGCGGTAGAAGATAACTACCAGCGAGGTAAGAAATTCCATAATGCTACGGACAGAGTTGCTGAAGAGGTCCGAAAATTTATCTCTAAATAAAACACATTATTATTCATTATGCAACAGGTAGGTAAGCATTGCTGGTGTAGCCCGAAGTCGGGTATTATTCTTGCAGAGAGTACATGGCAAAACGTTCTTGTACCAGATAGTGATTATAAGTTTCTCCAGATGAGAGATCCTTTTAATCGTGTTGTTAGTATGTTCCTCAATAAGATTGTGGACATTGATGTAAGACATCTTGCTGATGTTAAAAGAGAAAGATGGGTTCCCTGGATTGATGTTCCAGATCCTTACGAAGATATTAATTCACGTGCAGAAGTTTATAAGAATTATCTAACACATACTGGTCCTGGATGCTATCGTCTTCCTTTGGATCCTAATAAGAGTTTGTTAGATTATACATTCCAAGATTTTGTCTTTGATGTATTAGCTAATCTAGATTTATACCAGTGGTTTGATCCACACTTTGCATACCAAACTAGGTTTTTCTTTAGTTCTAATAATGAAATAAGGTTTGATGATGTTGTATTACTTGAAGATTTACCACATGCATATGAGGTACCTGCTAGGGAATTGGGTGTAGAACTTGATCTTAGTCCAGAGGCTTTAGCAAAGGCAGGTAGAGTAGGAGAGAAAGAGGATATTGATGGACCTTTTTATGAGTGGACAGTGAAGCAGTGGTGGGACTTGGGTAAGTCACCTCTTACAAAATATTACAGTTCATTCTATACTGACATTATACGTGCTAAAGTTAAGGAGCTATATGCACCTGACTTTGATCTCATTGACCAAGTAAAAAATGAGCATTTACAATGATTGCAAAATTATCATCAACCTTAACCAACTGGTAAAGGACAGACCCTGTGGAAGGGAACTGGATGATGAACATGTGGACAACATCGCTGGCGATTTAAGAAAGAGAATGACTTTTGATTCTCTTTTTAGTCAGGTTGATACTGCTATCTGGGAGTACGCTGAGGAGTGTAACATTGATTTATCAGATGATGAGGAATGTAAATCTTTTGGATTTACTATCCCAGAATATGGATCAACTGCTGGTGATGAACCTGCTGCTACCTTTGAGAAAGAGAAGAAGGCAAGAGAGAAAGAGTTTAAGAAGAACTTTGAGATGGTTGATTTGGTATCTCCATCATGGACAATCCAAGTACCTAAACGCAAAAAATGAATTACGACAAACTCGCATTTGACATTGATAGGTGGTTGAAAGATTACTACTACATGTATGCTATTGAAGCATTTGTAGTAGGAGTATCAGGTGGAATTGATTCTGCTGTGGTATCTACTCTTTGTGCTAAGACAGGACTTCCTACATATGTCTTAACTATGCCTCTTAATTCTAAAGAGGGTAATACAGAGTTATCAGATTTACATGCTTCTCAATTAGTTGAGAATTATTCTAATGTGACTCTTGTTAATGTTGATTTATCTGAAACCTATGAGACTTTAATGTTTCATGTAGATGATACCTTTACAGGTAATCAACTTGCTAATGCAAATACAAAGTCTCGTCTTAGAATGGTCACCCTTTATCAGGTTGCAGGATCTGTTGGGGGTATTGTTGTTGGTACAGGTAACAAGGTAGAAGATTATGGTGTGGGTTTCTTTACTAAGTATGGTGACGGTGGCGTTGACATTGCACCAATTGCTGACATCTATAAAACACAAGTCTGGGAACTAGGAAAACATTTAGGTGTTGATGAGCGTATCGTAGATGCCATTCCAACGGATGGTTTGTGGGAAGATGGTAGAACAGATGAAGGACAATTAGGAGCATCCTATGAGCAGTTAGAGGAAGCAATGGAGCATGGTACAGGGCCTGCTGTAGATATACTTGACGAATATAATAGAAAGAATAAGCACAAGATGGAACCAATTCCTACATTCACACTGGAGAAACATTATGACACCAATCGCTAATCTTGATGACTTGGATAATTTTGTAGAACCTAGACCAACTATAGGTGTTATAGGTGCAGGTAGATTAGGTATCTGCTTTGCATTACTTGCTGATAGAGCAGGGTATAAGGTTATTGTATCTGATGTTAGGGAGTCTTATGTAAAAAGTCTCCAAGAGAAGACGATTAGTACTAATGAACCACTGGTAGAGGAATTACTTAAAGAGTCTGAGATAGAAGCAACTACTTCTAATGAGGAAGTTATTAAGGGATCAGATATCATATACACATTTGTTGCTACTCCTTCCCTTACGAATGGTAGTTATGATGTAAGTGCAGTTCAAAAGGTTGTTGATGATATATTAGATACTCCATTGATTTTTACTGATAGAAAGACGTTTGTTGTTGGGTGTACCACTAACCCAGGAGATTGTGATAAATTCGCAGAGCAATTACCTGGTATGAAGGTATATTATAACCCAGAGTTCATAGCACAGGGTTCTATTATTAAAGGGTTACTCAAGGCTGACATGGTATTAGTTGGTGGTGAGTATGATAAGGATATTGTTGATCTTTATTATCGCATTCAGGGACCAGAGATGGAACCTAATATAAATTTCATGTCTTTGACTGCTGCTGAACTGACAAAGATTGCTTTGAATTGTTATCTTACATTGAAGATTAGTTATGCTAATCAGATTGGTGAAGTTTTAACTAAGTTTGGTTTAGGTGATGAGATAGATAACGTACTGGGTGCTATAGGTGCAGACAGTAGAGTTGGTTCTAAGTTTTTGGGTTATGGATTTGGGTTTGGTGGTCCGTGCTTACCAAGAGACAATCGTGCTTTTGCTCATGCTGCAGAAAGAGTTGGACTTGAAAACAACATTGGATTAACTGTTGATGCATTTAATAATGAACATGCTACTTTCCTAGCAGACACCTTATGTAATAAGCATAAGGATAAAAAGGTTCCATTCTATATGGATTGCATTACTTATAAGAAAGGTACTGATATAATAGAAGAGAGTCAGCAGTATCGTTTATTCAAAGAGTTATTAAAGAGAGGATATAAAGTTGTTGCTTTAGAGTTGCCAGAAGTGGTAGATATGGTGTATGATGATTTGGTATATACATGGCCTGGACAGTTTAAATTCATTTACACTGAAGACCAAATTCCTGAAGATGCATACAAGGTGAATCTCTAATGCTTTATATCTACACACCTGCTGACGGTAAGAACACAGAGGGTATTGGTGCTATGGCACAGTACCAGATACATACATACAATTTATCTCAGGCCATCATTGGTTCTAGGTTTATTGGTAAAGATTTTACTAACCTGCAACACTATCAAAGTTATGGTACACAAGAAGAATTCTGTAAAGAATGTACTGAGTTCTTTAACTTCCCCAATCGTATAGAGTTACCTGATGTTGAGATAGTTAAGTTTGATAACTTCACACCAGAGTTTGAAGAGTTTGTAGAGAAGTATCAGAATAGTAGTGAAGATAAGATTATTGAGATTAATAATTTTGCGTTGATGCCTTTTGCTGATACTAATATTGAGTGGTGGGGTAAGAAGAATATCTTTGAACCATTAGTTCCTTATATGAGGTTTGATACATCAAAGTATTATTTTGATGATGCTAAGTTGAATGTTGCAATTCATATAAGAAACTTTATGCCTGCTAGGGATAATGATCCATCACCTACTAGAGAGTACTTTGAACCAGGAAATGATAAGGAGAAATATTTTATTAACTTAATGAATAATATTGAAGAGAATTTTGATTTTGATAAGGAGTTTCATATCTATTCACAAGGAGAAGATGAATGGTTTGATAACTTTTTGAATCAAGGATGGAATGTTAAACTTCATATTAATGAACATCCATTGACATCTCTCTATCATATGATAAAATGTGATATAAGAATCATGTCAAATAGTTCTATGAGTTATTTGGCTGCTCTCTATGGACAAGGACTTTCTATTGCTAGAGATAACTTTCCACACAGAACTCTTAACACAGTATATGCTGATGCTGATGGTAAGTATGACACCTCACTTATTAGTGTACAATCAAAATGAGATTTAAAGCATTAGTTTTTGTCAGACTAAGAGGGTCTGTATCCGATGCTGCTGGTAATGCAGTGATGAATAACACAAGAATAGTTGCTCCTAATCTTAAATCAAATTTGTTAAGGATTGGTAAGTGTATTGATTATTGGTTTGAAGCAGAGACTGAAGAGATAGCAAGAAAAGAAATGGATACTCTTTGTGATTTGTTTTTGGCTAATACTGTGATAGAAGACTGGGAGTATAAGTTAGAGGAGACTGAAGAGGTAGGAATCGGAAATATATCTAATGATAATGCAGGTACATCCAAACACGCTTTATTTGATTAATCATGATTGGTTACAACAGACTTGGTGACAATGGAAGATTTGGTAATCAGATGTTCCAGTATGCATCCTTAAGAGGGATAGCAGCAAAGCATAAGTATGACTGGTGTGTTCCACCAGCAGACACATATAAGGAAGCAAACTATGGTTTGTTTGATTGCTTTAAGATGTCAGGTGCTGAGGATCATATAGGATATGTTCCTGAGAACTTTAAGACACTTAATGAAAGCACTTTTGCGTTTGATAAAGAACAGTTTGATTCTTTCCCTGACAATGTGAATGTGGATGGATACAGACAGACTGAAAAATATTTTAAGCATATTGAGAATAAGATTCGTAAGGACTTTGCATTTAATACAGATATAATGAAGCCCTGTAGAAAGTTTATGAAGCAATTTGCTGGTGGTAAGGTTGTGTTCCTTCACGTTCGTAGAGGTGACAACGTAGGCAGACCAGACTTCTATCCTATACCTAGAGTGGAGTATTATAAGAGGGTACTTGATAAGTATTTTCCTACTGAGGAGTGCTTAGTTATTAGTGATGATCCTACTTGGTGTAAGAATGAATCTTTCTTTGATAGTGATAGATTTTATATTTCAGATGGTGTTGAATATTATGATCATGAATGCTTAGAAGGTGATGGTACTAAAAAGAAATCTGCAATTCCATATGTTGACTTATGCTTGATGTCTCTCTGTACAGATGCTATAATATCTAATAGTACGCTTTCTTGGTGGGGTGCCTGGTTACAAAAGAATAAGGATCATAAAGTTATCGCTCCCAGTCCCTGGTTTGGATCTGAATTATCCTTTAATGATCTTTCAGACCTCCTTCCAGACGGATGGATTACCGAAACATTTACGGAGACTGGAAACTGATGCTGGGCTTTAATCATCTTGGACGTATGGGACAACTGGGAAACCAGATGTTTCAGTATGCATCTCTGAAAGGGATAGCACGTAACCGTGGGTTTGATTACATGGTTGCTAATAATGAAGATGTAGTGGTTGATTCATTGGGTAATAAATTATACACAGAGTTGTTTAACCCATTTAATATTGATGTACAGAGAGGTGTATTACAAACAGATCAGTACATTCAGGAACCACACTTTCAATTCAGTGAGGAACTGTTTAATAACTGTCCAGATAACGCATCATTGATTGGATACTATCAGACACCAAAGTACTTTAATCATATCAAGGATGAGATACGTAAGGACTTTACATTCCGTCGTGAGATATTAGAACCTTGTAAGGATATGATGGGTAAGACAGAAGATGCTATTGCTCTTCATATCCGTAGAGGAGATTTTATTACTAACGTAGAGAATCATTATAATCAAGGACTAGAATATTATGAGGCAGCACTTAAGAGGTTTGAGAAGCACCGTGAGGTAATTATCTTTTCTGATGATACTGAGTGGTGTAACAAACAGAAGTTATTCCAACCTGATAGATTCCTTATTGCAGAAGGTAATAGTCCTTATGTTGATATGTGTTTGATGTCTTTATGTACTGGATTTATTATTGCTAACAGTACATTTAGTTGGTGGCCTGCTTGGTTATCTGATGCAGAAGATAAGGATGTTGTATATCCTAAGCAGTGGTTTGGTGTCACTGGATATACTAAGGATCATGATGTGTCTGATTTATTTCCTCGGAGGTGGATTAAGATATGATTGAGAACACTACTTTTATTGTTCCTTTAAGGATAGAAACAACTGATAGGTTACGTAATGTAATTGTTTCTACTTGTTATATCCTTGACAAGACTGATGCTAAGGTTATCATTAAAGAGGTTGATACAGCATCTACTTTTCGTGCTACAGCTTTGCCACAAATACAAGAATGTGTAGGTGACAAGGCAGACAGATTGAAGCATGTCTTTGAAGAAAGTAAGGATGAAATCTTTCATCGTACTAAGATATTAAATGACATGACAATGATGGCAGAAACGCCTGTAGTTGTTAATTATGACTGTGATATACTTTTGCCCTTAGAGTCCTATCAACAAGCAGAGAAGGACATTTTAGAGGGTAATAGTGACGTTGTTTATCCTTATGGTGATGGGGATTGGCAATATCAAATCTTTGCTGATGATGAGTTGGTTTCAAACTTCATCAATGGAGATTATAATCTCTCTATACTCCATGAAAAATCTAAAGTATATGATGCTAAGTATGGTTTTTGTCAGTTCTTTAGTCGGGAGAAATATATAGAGGGAGGTTTAGAGAACGAGCATTTTATTGCCTACGGTTATGAGGATAACGAAAGGTGGTATCGATTCAATACTATGGGTTATAACGTTGGCAGACTTGATGCTTTTGTTTATCACCTTGAACATGCTCGTACTGCCAACTCGTGGTTTACGAACCCGTACATCGAAAAAAACAAAACCCTCTACGAAAAAATCCAAGGAATGAATCGTGAGGAACTTAAAGAGTATTACAACAACTTAGATTATGTCAAACTTCGCACTAGATAAGAACAAGGCTGCCTATAAGTTGCAGGGATTTGCTCCAGTTTTATGGATAAACTGTGATAAGGATGAACATCGTAGAGAGTTCATGGAGGATCAGTTTGAGTACTGGAATATAAAAAACCATACAAGGATTAGTGGTATAGATGCTAGGGAAGATGAAGATGTAACACAGTACATAAAGGGAAGAGTACCTGATAACTTATCACCAGGTGAGTTGGGATGCTGCATGTCTCATCTAAAAGCAATCAAATACTTCTTAGATGAGACTGATTATGATAGAGTTCTCATCATGGAAGATGATGTTGACTTCTCTACAGTTAAGTTCTGGAATTTTAGTTGGCAAGATTTGATATCACATCTTCCTCATGATTATGATTGTATGCAGTTTACTATCATTAATCCTGCCATAGTTCATATTACTATGCATCCTAGATTCATTAATGATTTCTCTGCTGCATGTTACCTTATTACTAGACACCATGCAGAGAAGATAGTAAGACTTCATTGTAGAGGAGGATATACAGGAGCACAAACTTATAAGTTAGATAATGGAGTACAACCTCGTGCTACATCAGAGGATTGTATCCTTTATTCTGGTAAGACATATGTACTTCCTATCTTTTTGTTCTCAATGGATCATGGTTCAGCAATCCATGATGAGCATTTAGATATCTTTCATAAGAATAGTTACAATGGTGTGAATGAGTTTTGGACATCATCTGGTTCTCAGGTTCCCATACATGAACTGATGAGGTATGAACCATACATGTACGGTTTACCCCCAGGATATGACGTAAATGGTCCTATTCCACGTGCAGATCAGCAAAAAGAAGGGGCTTGACACATTCGTAAACTTCTGTTAAGATAAATACTATCATACAAAGGACTCGAAAATATCGTAACCCTGTGTAGATGCAAACAGTACCCTTGTCGAGGGTGCTATCATCCGCAGGGATTTTTTATTGCTGCGAGATACTTAAAAACAATCATGTCAATCAAATCAACAATAGCAGCTATCTTTGCTGCACCTTTCGTATTATCTTCAGCTGCTTTTGCTGGTCCTTATGTGAACGTAGAAGCAAACGCATCATATCCTGATGGAGATTATACTGCTGCTACTACAGACCTTCACGTAGGTTTCGAGGGTGGTACAGAAGACGGTAAGGTTGCATACTACGTACAAGGTGGTCCTGCTTTCACTCATACAGAGTCAACTGATGATACTGAGACAAACATCTCTGGTAAGGTTGGAGTTTCTGTTTCTGTTGCTGAAGCTGCATCTGTTTATGGCGAAATCTCTGGCATCTCTGATGAGGATACAGCTGGTGACGACGTAATCAACTTCGGTGGTAAGTTGGGTGTTAAGTACGTTTTCTAAATCAAAACGTAATTAAATAATAGATCAAGACCCCTTCACAGGGGTCTTTTTTTATGCTATAATATGAGAGTCGTAAGTTTCGCTACCTATGACTGCTCTGGATTAATCTTTTGAGGTTTCTATACCAGGGGCGAAGAAACCTCATCACTAATAAAGAAGTATGAAAAAGACAGAAGACATAGTAATGCATCCACTCTGGATTGTTCCGATGATGTTTATGTTTATGGTAGTATTAATACAAACACTTCATACTGTTACTCATTGGCGTATGCAAATAGATGCTGATGCATATTGTAGAAATAATGCTGAGTGGGTAGAAAGTAATACTAATGATGATTATTAGATCTTCTTATTATTGTTCAGTTATCCGTACAAATACCTACTAGACATAATTTAATGTTTGCTATATAATATTGTTACGTTTCTTAACAAACGAATGACAACTTCTACATCTAGATACGTCACTACCGAATACGGTAAGCAAAATATGTTTGCTCGTGAACCCCGTATACAGTATGACGAATCTTATCAAGGATACTGGAAGAATGCAGAACTAACTAATGGTCGTCTTGCGATGATTGGTTTCTTTGCAGCAGTACACAACTACATCCTATTCGGTGGAGTTATCCCTGGTATCTTTTAAGACTGACAGGTCTCTTTAAATTCTATCCCTATTACAAATCTAAGAACAATGAATCAAGAAGAAAATTTTTCCGCAGCAGAACTTGCTAACGGACGTTGGGCAATGATCGGAATCATGGCAGCACTAGGTGCTTATGCATTCACAGGTCAAATCATCCCAGGAGTATTTTAAGATGTCTAACATAGCAATTTGGCAGAGAGCCAACGGTAGGTTTGCAATGGTTGCTTTCTGGGCAGTCATAGGTGCATATACCCACTTCAAATACTTTACATAACTAAATAATTATTCATTTATTAAAGAATCAAGATAAATGAGCGACTTCGTAGCCGCATCAGACAGTATATCACCACTAGTAGCAGTCCTCTGGGTATTTTATCCCATGGCTGCTTTAGTGTTGATTGAATTATTATTACGTGCCATCAACAATGACGATGATGATGACGATGGTGGTAAAGGTATTCGGATACCAACACTTCAAACAGTACCCACAGGAACCTAACATGCCTCAACTAATTTTCGTAGCTGTAGTAGCAGCAACAGCATACTCTAGTGTATTATCTTTTGTGTTTCAATGATACCTCTAGCAGTTTTATTAACATCTATTCCTCCAGGCTCTAGAGACTTAGTAGAGTTTGGATTTTTTGTTTGTGTTGGAATAACAGCAGGTTCTTTAGGTTTGATTTAATTCCTTAAAGTGTTATAATAAATACAACGACTTGTAAGTTTTTTAATGGCTTCCTATTCTATAACACTTCGTTCCCCTGATGGAACAGAAAATACTTTTGAATGTGATGATGATGAATATATTTTAGACAAAGCAGAAGAGGAGGGGTATGATCTTCCATCATCATGTCGCTCTGGTGCATGTTCATCATGCGCTGGTAAGGTAGTTGAAGGAAAAATTATTCAAGAAGATCAAACATTTCTTGATGAAGAGCAAGTTGAAGAAGGTTACACTTTGTTATGTGTTGCTTATCCTCAGTCTGATTGTGTTATACTAACGGAACAGGAGGAGAACCTCTACTAATGGCATTACATATGAGAGAAACATTATTGAAGGCAGTCTTAGCACATGCCAACGGTGAGATTCAAAAGCATAAAGCAAACGTAGAAGTTTACTTGGAACATCCAGCAGGTATTGGAGAGCATTCAGATATTACTGAAGCAATTCAAGTAGAGTTGGATAAGATTGCAAGGTACCATGATCAGATAGAAGTTATCAATCATTACTTCTTGAAAAAATAATAAGATTGTGTTATACTGACACAACACCACTAAACATTTTGACTTTTTATTAAATACTGGTATGATATTACCATTATTCCCACGACGCTATGCTAGTTGCCCTTGGCCCGATTCGAGGTATAGAACTTTCATGAACGGACGTTTAAAAAAAGTCGATATGGAATCAAGACTTCTTAATATAAAGAAGGGTATTGATAACAAATCTTGGTATCCTAATTGGACACCGAAAGAAAGATGGGCTGCTCAACAAGCATTAAACAATGCTTTAGATGTACTTGACGAATTTGATTATTAAAATCATGGACAAACATGATATTCCTATTCTCGGTAATTTTTATACTAAAGAAGAGGTTGATCTTATGATTGCTGCTGCTCTTGATGAGGCACGTGCTATTGATGAAAAGTCAATGGCCGAACATAACTTTAAGGCAACTATTATTAGTATGATCTTAGGGTTTATATGTCTTGCTCTTTTTGTTGATGGACTGTTGAGGATACTTGGTATCATCCCACCGTTCATGGACATTGATGTTAGTGTTGTTGATGAGATTGTAGAGAGAGTAAAGAATGATGTGCTACCAGAAGTTCAAAAGTATCAACGTTATATACCAGGGAGATGAACACAACAACTGATATAATTTTCTCTATAACATGGGTTTTTCTTTTAATATGGGCTATCCGTTCTATGGCAAGAGGATGGTCTAAACCTGTAAGGGATTATAATGCAGGTACATGGACTACTGAAGTCACTAAACGTGTTCATCCAGAGATGATGGATGTAGAACCTGGTGAGCAGTTGTTGGGAGTAACATTTCAGAAAAAGACTGAATGTAATTTGGAAGAGTATAAAGCATTGCAAGCACGTATAGAAGAATTAAGACAGGAACTTGAAGATGATGAAGAAGATGGTGATGGTGATGTGGTTGTGCGAGCATGATTTATTATGCTATACTAATTACATGTAAAGGAATTTATTAAATGGCACTCACATCACAAGTTGAAGAATCTCTAAGAGAGGCTCAATCAAATTTACGTAATGCATTAGCATTTGCTGCACGTAATGAATCATCTTATATTAGTAAGCATATTTCTGACATGCTAGTGAAGATTGATTGTGTTATTGATATAGATACAGTCTTAGATAAGATAGAGGAATTGGATTCATGATTATCGTTTATATTATTCTTGCTCTACTAGCATTCTTAGTTGGGTGGGGAATATATTTGACAGTAGGTCCTGGGTCTAAACCACTCAGAGATCCCATTGATGAACATGCTAAGATGCATGAACTTGGTATAGCACACGGACATTCACCAAAGGGAAGATGATTTTTTTAATCTCACTAATGTCATTTGCCAATTTTGTATTCTATCCTCTAGTGATAGCTACAATAGTTGCATTCATTATTGAACAAACATTTCGAGTACAAAAGAAAGCACCTCAAGTGCTTAGGTCTATGGCAGTGAGAAAGTATTTCTGGAGACAGGCATGGTTGTTTAATATCATTTGGTTTCTTGGATACTTTATACTACTAATAACTAACAGACCAGGTGCACAACAGATGCCCGATATGATATGGCAGGGTTAATGAGTGAACTCGTTAAGGGTAAAGTAAAGACAGTATATTCTGTCGATAATGTAGAGCATGTCATGATACATTATCATGATAAAGTTACTGCTGGTAATGGTGCTAAAGAAGATAGGCCTGTTGGTAAGGGTGAAATTAATTGTGCCATTTCTACTCTACTCTTTAATATGATTAGAGGAGTTACTATCAGGACTCATCATATTAGTACTGTAGGACCTACGATGTTATGCCAAAAGGTTGACATCGTTCCTATAGAAGTGGTGGTAAGAAACATTGCTGCTGGTTCTATTGTTAGACAGACTACTATTGAAGAGGGTACAGTATTTGATACTCCTTTAATTGAGTTTTATTTAAAGGATGATAGTAAGGATGATCCATTACTTACTAAGAGAAGATTGAGATTGATGGGGTATGATTTACATAAGGAGATTGAACCACTAGAAAAGATGGCATATGATGTTAACTATAAGTTAAGAAGAATATTTGAAAAGATAGGACTTACACTTGTTGATTTTAAATTGGAGTTTGGTTACGATGTTAACGGCAATTTACTCTTGGCTGATGAACTATCACCTGACGGGATGCGACTTTGGAAACAAGGGACTCAAGAGAGTATGGACAAAGATTTGTTCCGAAAAGGTGACGGAAACATCATAGAAGCATATAGTCAGATTCTTGACTCGCTAAATAAATTAGTTTTGTCAACAAATAATGACTGCTCTGATTGACCCAAAGAAATATTCTCAGACAGTGGAGCGTTTACGCTCCTTTTTTTTAGCTAGGAATTTTCTTGAAGTCCACACTCAGAATAGACTGAGTATACTTGCTGCTTGTGAAGACCCAGAAACAGTAGCAACTTATAATTATAATGGTCAGGTATGGCCACTACCACAAACAGGTCAGATGTGGTTAGAATATGAATTGTTATCTAATCCTTCCGTAGAAGGATTTTTTTGTGTCTCAACTTCTTATAGGGCAGAACCAGATCCTGTAGAAGGAAGACATGAAACTATCTTCCCCATGTTTGAGTTTGAGATGAAGGGTGGTGTTGATGCACTTAAAGAATTGGAAAGGGAATTATGTTATGAACTTGCATTACCTAGATTAGATATTAAAACATATGATGAATGGTCATCAAAATTTGATACTGATGAACTTGATCATGAAGATGAAAGAACTATTGGTTCTGGTATGATTACTGACTTCCCTGAGTTCACTTCTCCTTTCTGGAACATGGCAAGGAATGAAGATGGCACCAGTAAAAAGATTGATGTTATCTTAGGTGGTATGGAAACCATTGGTAGTGCGGAACGTAGCACCGATAAGGAACAGATGCGTGAAACATTCCATACTATCTCTGATGGACAATATGCTGAACTACTTTACAAATTGTTTGGTAAGGAAAGAGTCGAGAAAGAACTTGAAGAGTTCTTAGAGTTCGACTTCTTCCCCAGAAGTGGGGGTGGAATCGGATTACAACGACTAATGTCAGCCCTAAAACACTAGGGCTACCATTGTGAGGTGACGAAACTGGTAAACGTGGCAGGCTGTTTCCCTGCTGATCCTTTTGCGGGGGTCTTGGTGGTTCGACTCCACCCCTCACAGTTAAAAATTTATTTAGCATCTTGACAGATGCTTAACATAAAGTTATAATAAATATCTTGGGTGGCAAGGACTCGTTCCCCCTATTCAGTGGTCCCTCACAGGAATACTCCACCCTTTAATACCCCAAACCGAGACCACGGGGATAAGTCTCTCATCCTATCTACTCAAATTGTACTCTTAATTCAAATGACAACGCTTC
>Ga0208158_1000294_pt1 | contig 19196 bp, 15 predicted proteins | sample 8_EtaG_FD_184081 | JGI IMG/M metagenome (GOLD analysis project Ga0208158, IMG submission 184081) | Marine viral communities from the Subarctic Pacific Ocean - 8_ETSP_OMZ_AT15162 metaG (SPAdes) (version 2) | ecosystem: Environmental > Aquatic > Marine > Oceanic | place: Pacific Ocean | collected...
CAACGAACGTGATATCGGAATTACCTGATTTCTTAACCATAGGTATTTCTACGTAGTTCATTGTGATAATAAAACCACTCCAAACTACAACACCTAATCTGACAAATGTACCAAGTATCTGGATTTGGTGTTCTTGATCCTCAGCAGCATCTTTCAGCTTTCCGAGGAGTCCTTTTTTTTCTTCCGGCTTTCCTTCCATTTATCAACTTTTTTTTGTAAGAATTTCTGGACTTGTTTTTTAATCTTATTAAAGAAAGGTGTAGCAAGGGTGGTTGTGGCTACAGCTGCAACAGCTGCATAAGTTGCGGTGGCAACTACTTCAGCAGTGGGTAAAGGTAAATCTATTTTTATAACAGGTATTCTTAGACTCGGTTGCTCAGTTTGAGCTGTTTCTTTATCTTCATCTTCTTTCAGTTCTACTCCAGCTGGTGCTTGCAAGTTACTAGGAGGGATGACAACTGGTGGGAATACTGGCATCTCTGCTGACGGTTGCTTTAGAGGGATGCTAGGCATGTCTAAAGCACTTGGAAGTTTACCTCGTCCTAAGTTTATGGATGGTATTTCCACGTAATTATGCTACCTGTTTCCAAGAAGTTGTTGATTCGTCCCAGTTGTATTCTTTTCCTTCGAGATTGTCAATAGTTAATGCATCAGAAGGTAGATCAACAGGAGCTTTATAACAGCAAGTTTCCTCGTCAAACTTCCAAGAGGCAGGGCCAGCAGGATCTCTTGCCGCCCACCATGCTTTTACTTTATCTTGTCTAGCTTTCTTTTCAGCGTCAGTGCATTCTACAGTATGCCAAAATTCAGTTATTTTTCCATCAATTAATTTATATTCTAATCCATTATGTTTAGTAGCTAATGAAATATCTGCTCCTACTGTGTCATCAAATTTTTGGTAAGGACCACGTTTAGGTTGTACATGCACAAATTCTAAATATCCAGACATAGGACCACTAGACCAATCATGATCTTTATAAATCTGTTCGAGATTGGTTTGTTTATAAGGGTGTCCAACAGCTTTGTTGTCCTTGTCAACTTTAATAAAATACTTCATACGTCTCCGATGTTAGTAGCTGGGAAATTTCTAGTTGTCCCAGATGTTGACCAAATAATACGAACGGCACCCGGTCTAGAATCATAACCAGAGCCTTGGTACCTACCATTTCCTGAACCACTACCGCCGCCGTTTCTACCTCCAACACCGCCAATACCTAGATAATTAGACATAGAGTCACTACCATCAAGGCCGGAGTCATTACTAGCACCAGTAGAACCTCCGCCGCCGCCTCCGCCGCCACGTGAGCTCATATCTGATGAATAGTGACCTTCGCCGCCACCGCCGCCTGCACCAATAAATGCACCGACACCTCCACCAGTACCACCTTCACCGTTATTGCTGTTGTTATCTCCTCTGCCTCCACCGCCGCCGCCACCTTGGCCGCCTGCACCTCCAGCGTCATTAACACCTCTATGATTAGTCGTTTGCGTACCTACATTAGTGCTAGTCTCTGAACCATTCCACGAACTAAAACCACCGTATCCTTCACCATTACCACCAGCACCACCCGAGTATGCACCGTCACCAACACATGCAGCATAGTTTCCACCGTCTCTGCCACTATCGTCCGCACTATGACCGCCTTTTGCCATCAAGGTTGTTGCGTTTATAAAGTATGAATCTCCACCATCACTATGCCCAACTTCACTGTTGGCAGAACCTGAACCTACAACCACGGTATAAGACGTGCCTGGGCTTACAGAAATATTATTTTTATAGGCACAAGCACCACCGCCTCCACCAGTAAAAATCCAATTTCCATTAGCAGACAGTTCACCTCCTCCACTTGCTCCACCTGCTCCAATAACAACAACAGAAATACTAGTAACACCAACAGGACAAACCCATGAATAGGTGCCTTTAGTGTAGAACAATTCCTGTCCGTCTGGGGTAATCCCAAGACCTGCAAGACCTAAACCTGTAGGACCACCACCACCACCGACAAGTCCTACAAGAGGGCTTTCTTTTTTATGTGTAATAATTTCAGTCATTAGGATGTTTTTGTATGATTTGCAATAACGGTGTAGGTATTTGATGCAGTTTTGATAATCGTATAAGCATGGATATCTACACCAGAACTACCACCGCCAGAAGGAGCAGACCCACCTGTCCAATTCTCTGTAACAGCATTACCATCAATTGTTAATTGTGCTGAGAAGGCACTAGCATTAGCCGTTGTGATAATTGTGACTGATAAACAATCACCTACAGACATTTTTGAATCTAAAGTTGTTGAACCGTTATACCTAATATTAGGTAGTGCTGTTGCTGATTCTGCTGTAGTAAATAAAAAGACGTTTCCATTTTCTATATCTAAATTTAGATTGTCAGATAACTTACCAGCCGTAATTGTAACCGCTTCTTTTAAGTGACCAGTAAAATCAGATTGACCAGTAAAACTAGAATCTCCAGAAACAGTTAAACCCGATAAAGTGCCTACACTTGTTATTGCAGTTTGAGCAGCACCTGTAACCGTTGCAGCAGTACCACTAGCATTACCAGTAACATTACCAGTCAAAGCTCCGGCAAATCCAGTAGCAGTAAGAATACCAGTGTTTGAATTAAATGTTAAATTTGTTCCAGACTTAGGAGGTAAATCTCCTGTAGCTGCTGTAGTGAATAAAACATTACAACTTGTATCACTTGACTCGTCAGCAACAGTAACATTTGTAGATGTAGTTGCAGTTGCAGCATTTCCAGAACAAGAACCTGAAGAACCTGAAGTATTTCCAGTAACATTACCAGTTATATCACCAGCAAAACCAGTAGCAGTAAGAATCCCCGTATTTGAATTAAATGTTAAATTAGTACCAGATTTAGGTGGTAAGTCCCCTGTAGCTGCTGTAGTAAATAAAACATTACAAGACGTATCCGTAGATTCATCTGCAACTGTAATAGTTGTTGGTACCTTAGCGTCTACATATGCTTTAACAGACTGCTGACTAGGAGGTCTAGTAGCACTGTCAGTTGACATATTGTCTTCATCAATCAAAGACAAAGCAGCAGATTCTTTAGCAAGTGGTACACCACCAGCTGTACTACCGTCATGTACGACAAGAGTATCTTTAGTTGTATCTACAGTGACTTCGCCTTCTGCACCAGTGAAGCTACTGTGTTGTGAGGTTGTACCTCTTCTTAATTTTAATAATTTAGCCATGGTTATGAAAGAGTTCCGAAGTCTATTTGTAAGTTATCTCCACTGACAGTTCCTACTTCAGTGAGATTTTTATCATTGCAATCTAAATGCCCACCAAGTTCAGGTGAAGCATCGTTTAGAACATCTGTAAGTCCGGGTGTGATACCTACAAAAGCGCTACTATTGTAATACTTTAATACGTTATTAGTGCTGTCATACCAAAGATCCCCTTCAGTAGGACTACCCGGTGTTGAAGAAGATATTGCATATTCAGTAGCATAACGATTAACATCTGCTATGGAACCAGCAACTGTATTAATATTAGTAGCATTTGATACTACTGAGTTTATATTAGTAGCATTTCCTGCCGCTGAGTTTATATTACTTGAATTACCAGCTACCGCATTAATATTAGTTGCATTACCAGCTACTGCATTGATATTAGTTGCATTACCAGCAACTGATGTAACATTAGAACTAATACCAGCTACAGTCGTTATATTAGCATCAATACCAGCAACAGTATTAATATTGGTTATAGCATTTGCTACTGTATTAATATCGTTACCACTGCCTGTAGTTAAAGATGCAGTTATAAGACCTAAATCTTCTGAAAATAATATTTCTCCAGCTACTGCATTGATATTAGTAGAGTTAGAATTAACAGTATTAATAGCACTACTTATACTATTAACAGTATTAATAGCACTCATATTACCAGCAACAGTATTTATATTACTAATACTACCAGCAACTGTTGTCACTTCTGTTGCTTTAGGTACTAATCTATGAAATGTATATTTGTTTGAATCAGCATGAGTTTCAACTATCATACCAAATGTTGCAGCATATGTTGTACTATTTGCTGCACCAACTATAGTTACTGTGGCGTTCCCTACAGTTCCATTAGCAATAGTTATTTCTCCAGAACCGCTAGAAGTTAAATTCTGAGATAGTGCTTGAATACTTATAAGAGTACCAGCACCACCATTAATATCAGGGTTACTGTTAGGGAAAGATGTTTCATTTGCTATTGGTACAAAACCACCGACATCATCAACAAGATCAATAATTCTGTCATTGATAGCAGCTGTTGTAGCTATTGTTGTATCGTTATCTGGAAATGTATCACCATCTTTAATAGTATCACCTGTAGTTACATTAAAGTATCTAGCATCAGAAGCTGATGTAGTAAAATATGTCGTATCATTTACTGAATGAGCAGCTTGTTCACTATTAGTAATCTTAGCTGCAGCTGCTAAATCTGTAGCTGTACCTGCATTACCAGTTAAATTACCAGTAAATGTAGTAGCAGTTACAGTGCTATCAAATGTAGCTGCACCTGTAACATCTAATGAACCCGGTAAATCTATATTATCAGTCCATTCAACATCATTACCATTAGCAGCTGTTTGGAGTACTTGTCTAGCAGAACCATCAGCTAGATTATTAACAGCAATTCCTGACATCTTAGCATCTATACGACCCTCAATAGCTTTAGTGCTAGCTATTTTAGTATCATCAGTTGTATACCAAGCTTCTGTACTAATAACAGTTGGGTCACCTGTCAGCCAAGCGTCGTTGATTTTGGTATTAGCTTCTTGCGTTACATATAAATTTTGTAAAGTATTATCATTTAAATCACCAGCTCTAATAACTGATCCAGCATAAAATGTAGCTTTAGGATTAGTATACGCTGTATCACGATAAATCCTAATAGCTACACCAGTACCGGGAGCACTAGTAAATCTAACCGTTGTTGCATTAAGCAACGAATATGCAGTTGTAAGGACTCCATCAAGACTTGCCTTGATGTCAGTCGTATCTAAATATGGGAATGTGAACGAGTAATCGGTGGAAGAATTATTACCCGTATAAGTATTTTCAATTGTGACGGTCATTTACTTAAATTAAGTAGTTCTTTTAACTCACCCCTGTTTTCATATTGCTTTAAAGCTTCAGGGACATTACCTTGACGTAAGGCATTTTTAATTCTAGCTTTAGATTCACCTATCACAGAGTATTGATCATGATGTCTTTCTAGCCATGAACAAGCGTATTTCATAGCTTCTCTATGGATTCTATCAAGCTCTTGATGTACCACCAACTCTTTAATAGGGAAGTCTGATTGTTTCTTTAAGCCTCTAGCTTTCTTATACTCCTTTAATTTTTTGTTCCAAAAATCATCGGGAGCATTCATCATACGTTCTATTTGACCAGATAAATCCATATTCATGGCAATCCAGTTATTGATTTTATACCTATCTTGTGTGCTAATTGGGTCTCCAGTAATAGGATTAGTTTCCATAGTACGTTGAGAATCCCAACCAGTAGCTAATAACCACTGTCTCCATGGCTCCATATTACCATTAGATTTACCAAATGGCATTAAAGCATTGACTGCAGCTGTTATTGGTTCTTGGAATCTGATAGGTTCACCAGTATAAATATCTAATTGATCCTGTAAAGCGTCTTCATGTGTACCACTCTTTTGTAGGAACTTCCATTTGTTCTGTATTAAAGCACCCCAATCGTTTTCTACATCTTTTAATTGTGGTGTTATAGCATTATTCAATACACTTCTAATACCAGATGTTGCAAAAGGTACTAAAGAATCACCTTGATTTACAACAAAACGTTTAAATGCACTTTCATCACCAGAGAACATAGATACTAAAGGTTCAAATCCACTAAGGAATGTCTTGTTAGCTACATTCATACTAATAGAGAAAGCTAATTTCTGGTACATTTGTTCAGTAAAAGCTTGATCTATACGATTGGAATAGTAAACCATATCTCCTACCATACCAAGTATGCTGTCAAAAGGTTCTAAACCTTTATAACTATGCCAACCACCTGTAATAGGATTCTTAATAGAGTTTGGTTTCCAACCCATATCCATCATTCTCTTACGTTCACCATGGCTATGAGGACCATTACCAGTAAGATTACCTTCAAGTGCCCAGATACCAGCACCTGTAACTACCATACCACCCATTAATTGACGACCAATGTATTCAGATTTAAGTGTAGCGAATGCTTCATCACTATATTCTAAACCATGTTCCATCAAAGCTTCAGCCATTTCTTCTACAGTTTGTGCAGATAAAACCTTACGTGCTTTAGACATAATAGGTACTATACTGCTACCCGGTGTGAATGTCCAAGCAACGTTTAAAGCATTAATACCTGTACGTGGGAATAAGAATAAAGGTTTTGCAGCTGGTACTTTCTCAATAAATTGATTTAAACGGTTAGCTAAATCACTGTCTAGGTTAAGTGCTATCTCTTGTGATGCGTGCTTAGCTGCTTTGTCTGTAAGCAATCCTGTAGCATCAAAAGATTCACTGTATAATTTACGTTGGAGTTTATCAAAAGCTGCTTTACTAAAACCACCTTTAGTTTCCTCCATCATTTGGACATAAGCTTTAGAACGAGCTGCACCACTAGCCATCATTGAATTCGTAAATCCATCAATAGCATACATAGCATTAGTACCCCATCTAACAAATTTGTTATTGTTGTACCAGCTCATACCTTTAGACATATTCCATAAAGCTAACTTACCATTATTACCTTCTTTCTTCCAGATCTCAGACATAGCCTCAACAGCTTCAAAGCTATCCATTTTAGCTGAACGTAGATCAGCTCTACCACGCATCATAGCAGCCTCAGGTTTAGAGTTAGCTAAACGCCACTCATCTCCCATCATCTTATATGCACGTTTAAGGTTCTCAGCTACGCCACCATAAGTCCATAAAGCTTGTTTAAGTGTTTTGGTATCACCTGTAAGTTTAGCACCTACTAGAACGGATGCAGGTTTAAATGCAGTTAACATACTGTTACCAGTCATAGCTCTAACAGCAGCCATACCTGATAATATATTATTATAACGTACACCATTCAAACCTTGTACTACCAAACTAGGCATTTCAGGTTCAGCATCATAGAATGCTTTCTTAACTAAACCTATGTTGTTTTCATGCCAACGATGTAGTTTCCATATTTCATCTACTTTACCATCTGTAGCTTCTAAAGCTTTAGCCATAGGTTTTAAGAACTCTGGCTTTTCTTTGGCAATGGTTTTCAATACTTGGAAATCTTGATCACTTCTAACTACAGCTTTACCTATACCTTGAGTAAACTCATCTGATTGTGTAAGTAACCACTGATTAATAACAACTGGATCTTTAGCTCTAACAAGTGTTTTAAACTCATCAGCTTTGTTAGCAATAAACTTATTTATTCTAACTTCATTATTAAGAAGTTGTAGTTTATCTAATATGATTTCTTGCTGTCTACTAGTATTAGCAATATCACCAATCATTCCGATAGCTTCAGCTGTATCTGCTATAGTACCACCAGCTTGGTTAGTTACCATAGCTGATGCACGCATAACTTTAGGGTTATATAAATCAGTAAAAGCTTGTGTAAAAGCTTCCTCCATTACTTGATAATCATTAGGCTTTAGAAACTTTTGTTGTCGAAAAACACCTTGTTTCATAGTGTTTATCGTTTGTTCCATATCCATTAAAGATATCTCAGGATTAAAAACATCATCATATAATGTAGTTATACTTTTATTTATTTCTTTAGGTGTTATAAGTTTATTTTTAATCTTAGCACCTAATTTTGTTGATAACTCATTATCAAACAATGGTTGTAATAACTTTCTAGACCTACTAGCTACGTCAGCATATTTCAAATTCTCCATAAAACCTGCATCTACTACAGGTCTTGATCTACCTCTTAGAGTACCAGCATTTTTTTGGATTCGATAGTTATCTATCTTAGCTAACTGTGGGTTAACTTCAACATCATCTACAGCTCTCCAGCTTTCAGAAGGAACAGGTTCATTGATAAATCCATCATAAGCTTTACCTTCAGGATCTTTCATCAAACGTCTTGCAGTTTCTTGACGTTGAGCAAAAGTCCTACTAGATTTCCTACCTAGTACATTTTGTGTAATAGGATCTTGACCTTCATAACCTGTTGCATGTCTAGCTAGTGCTTGCTCAGCAAACTCATCACCGGGTATAGGTCTCATGATCTTACCTAATGAGAAGGCTGCTCCTATTAAATCTACTCCAACACTAAGTCCAGCTGACTCATAAATATTCTTTTTACGGATGACATCAGGACTATCTGTATCTCTTGTAGCCCATGGTATATCCCATCCTAGCCAGTCATTAAGAGTACGTGCTATATTATCCTGTTCTTTAGAATGAGATGATATAGAAGTAACTGTAGCATCTACTCCAGCATGAGCTGCAATAGTACCCAATACACGTGTGGCTGCAGGGATACTTCTAGCAGCTGTAGCAGCTTTAAGACTACCCGTAACAATTCCACCACCAACCATTGTTGGTACAATAACTGAAGATGCATCTCTAATAACTTTGTGTACAGGATGATCAGATCTAGGTGAGTTCTCATCCCACCATTCATCTACTGGTTTTAACCAAGGTACAATACCAATAGCATCACTAACAAAATCAGCTGTACCTAATGGCACTGCTGCAGCTGTATGCCCTACGTTATAGACAAGACCTTTATCCTCAGATTGAGGTGCTTCTGTAGTTCCTTCAGATGTAGGATTAGCTTGGGACTCAGCAGATTCTTGAGAAGATTTCCATTGTTCATATTTTCGATTTTGTTCTCTTTCAAAATCATCTTGTTCTCTGGTATGGATATAATTATCCCCACCTGTTACTTGATAATCACTCATCTCCAAGCCTCCATTGTATCGAATATATCATTAGCCATAGGACTCATGTATTTACGGTCTCTATACATAGTAGTAGCATTACTGGAATCATTAGTTGGTGTATAGTTAGGTGCGTTAAGACCACTAAATGTCATAGCAGTTGCGACACCCATTGGACCTTCATTTAACATAGAACGAAACTCAGGTCGAATACGACTGTTTGCTTCAGTTGATACATTAAACCATTTCTCATCAATTTTTAAATTAGTATCTAAAAGTTGACCTTGAGCATCTATAAATTTTAATGCATCCCAACCATATTTTTTAGAAAGATGTAATGCTGTAGGTGGGAATCCTTTGACTCTACCATTGTTAAGATCTTGTATAAATGTTCTTATTTCTTGTTCTGGTATCATCAACTTCTTTTGCCATATTTCAGGGTCTTGTCTAACCATTTCTGTAGTCCATTGACTAGCAGGGTAGGATATACGTTCAGGTTGTAAATGGAATTTAGTAAAGTGAGGGTTTTGTGTCATCGTACCATTAACCATAGTACGTTCAGTTACATGATACTTTTCACTTTTTAAATCATCCTGAAACATTTTTAATGCAATATCTCTAGCAGCTTCTTTATTACCATTAGATTGCATTAAACCCATTTTATAATATCTTCTCATATCATTATGGGCAGTAGTAGAAGCTAAAGAAGAAGATAAAATATATTTAGATTCGACACCAAATGTTTTTAATATTTGTTCTATAGCACGTTTACCAGTAGTTTCAAACAGTTTATCTATGTCATCAGGAGGTGCAAATGGATTATTTTCTTTTGCTTTTTTCATCCACTCTACCTCTTTGATTGGAGATAGATTAGCATTAGCAACAGCTTCTGATGTTAACATATTATTAACAAGAAGTTTTTCAAGATGAGGTACGTTTGCTGTATCATTGATGGTAGTTACAGAAGTTTTCATCCTTCTTTGTAACATTTTCATCATGGTATCATTACCAACTTGAGCTGCATATTTATACATTTCCATCATTTCATCATTAGAGACTGTATCATAATTAGATACAATTTCTTTTTCTAATCGAAATGATTGGATTTTTTGATCAGTTAATTCAGCAGCCATTTCTGTTTCAGCTCTAGTTCTTTGAGCCAAATCATACTTATCTACAGCTAAAATAAGCTCTTTCATCTTGTGATGATTACGTTCACCGTATTTAACACCCGGCATAAACTCATAATCATAAATATCAAACAAATGCTTTTTAGATAAAACTCCTTCTTCAAAAAGTTTTTGTAAATGTTTATGTGATTGAGCTACAGCCCATGCTCTATTCTCGTTATTCTTACCAGATAATAATTTAATTTCATCAAAATATCCAGAAGCTCCATTTATATTAACAGCATTTGCTATTTGTTGTCTATAATTTCTATCTTCATTTTCTTGTATAAGTTCACGATTCTGTTCTACTAATAAACTTACTTGCCTACCTTGAGATCTAATTATAGGTTCTCTGGTATGCTGAATTAATAAATCATTATCTAAACTTTTAAGGTGTGGTTGCTCAAGGTACTCAGTCAACATTGCTTGTTGAACTGCTTGCAATAGACCTAGGTTACCAGTAGACTTTGCTTTTGATAAAGATGAAGTACCTAAACCATTACCTAATTCATAGTCATGAGTAGATTTTTGCCATGCCCATGCTTCATAATTTTTACCAGCATTGATTGCTGTACCTTCGGCAAGTCCTAATTGTTGATACCCGTTGAGTCTAGATGCTTTATCTATATCCTCCCAACTAGCACCTTGCTCTTTCATCTTATTGATTAGAGCATAATTATTACCTGCATTCTCTCTTAGATGACCTCTAATAGATTGAGAAGCATCGTAGTCTTCTTTAGTAATACCGTATTTAAACGATAACATACGTCCAAAAGCCTTACCATCTTCTTCACGCTTTTGATCTATACCATCCCATAACTTACCTAACGTAGGGGAAAGTTGAGCTAAATCACCCAACAACCCTTTGTTAGCATTCTTTACTGCGGATGTGAGACCATCCATTTCAACTTTATGGTTATATTTAACTGCTTCTATGAAACTGTCAGACAGTTCCATCTCCCATTTTCTAGTTATTTTACGGTTCTCTTGTTCCGCATTAAACTTTTCTTGTCTGTATTTTTCAGCTCTTACAGCTTTAGCTTCTTCAGCATTAAAGCGGCGACCCATTTTTCTAAGAGTCGCTTGCCCTTCCCGTAGGATACCTTCAGCTTCATTTTCAACTTTTATTGTGTTTGATTCTACGCTGCTCGCCTTGGCTGAGCTTTGGAATAAGTTTGACATAGTTTAAACTTTTTTAAATGCCACGTCTAATTGACTGTAATCTACTCTATAGAATCCATCAGATCCAGTGCTTACAGCATTAGCATAATCAGTATTTAAGAGGTCTTGAGCCATAACACCTTGGTATCGTTGATCTCCTTCACCCTTATAATTAAATTCATAAATAGGTAAACCACTATTAGACTTACCGATTAGTGTTATATTTTCTTTTAACTGTATATCAGATGTAGGGGTTGGTATAAACGGTGCTGCGACACTCATTGCTTGATTGACATAAGATAATAGACCTTGCTTAGGTACAGTATTAATACCGGGCTTTGGCTTAGGTGGTGGTGTAGGCTTCTGTGGATCGACGAATACAGTTTCAGGTATCTGTAGTGGTTTAGATTCAGCTGGTTGTATTTTAGGTCTAGCAGTAAGCATTGCACCTGCTTGAATATCTTGTTGATATTTATCCATAGCAATCTTACGTCTACCAGCTTGATCTTGTTCAAACGAACTAGTAATAGATTGTTGTATCTGTTCTCTACCGAATCCTGTTCTAGCCTTAAGCTGTTCAAATTTAAGTCCAATTCCTACTGAAGCTTGGTTAGCATCTTCAACTTGCTTTAATAAAGCATCATTAACTTCTTGATAACTTAGTTTAGATAACTCTTCTTTATGTGATAAAGTTTCAGCAACCTTACGTTTATCAAGAAGGTATTTAGATTCAGCTCTAGTAATAGAATCTGCTATTGCAGCTTGGCCTTGACCATAACTTGCTAATAAAGATGCTATTGCTTTTTGAGCTGACCTACCTGATTGACCTAAGTTTTGTTGTTGACCTCTAGCTTGTATATTTTCTACTCTAGCTTGTTGAGATTTAAAACCCATCTCTGCTTTAGTGGCTGCTAAACCTTCTCTAAGACCTGCATCATCTATAGCAGCTTGGGCTTTATTCCATTTATCATTTTGACCTATTTGTTTTATTTGTAACCCTCTAGTCCTTTTAACTTGACCTATTTTAGTATCTAATCCTTTAATATCTAATTCAGATTGTTTTTTAGATTCATCAAACTTCATCAATAGATCTCGATTTTGATAACCAAATCCTATCAGTTGATCTTGATAAACACGATCTGCATCATTAATTGCAATCCTTGTAGCAATATTATTAAAATCTATTTGCTCTTCATACGATTTAACACTAGCGTTATATGCTTCTACTTCTTTACTATATTCAAATAGACGCATATTTTCTCTATCAAGCCAGCCGTTATATTCAGCTTGCTCTCTAGCATCGTCAGCAGCTTGCTTATTCATCTTTTGAGCAACTGTATTCTCTTGATAATAAGCATAGTTGTCTTGTTGTGTGGCCCAATTATAAGCATACATTTCATTAGCAAAATGAAACTGTTGCTCTAATGCTCTGTTATTTAATTTGGAAGGGTCTTCTCCAAAGAAAAACTCTTTTAAACCCATTAAGTCCTCCTATAATATCGTGGTGAGTAGTTTCCTTCCCACATCATTGAAGTCAGAGAGACTGGGAATGGTGAGTCACTAAAGACTCTAAGTGAAAAATTACCTGATCGTTGGTGTATTGGTATAGTATATACAGCTTCACCTAATATTGCTACGTCATCTGCTAGGTATAAATTAGCTTCTTGAATTGGTTGTAAATCATACCAAATATCCTCATAAGCTAGCATTGTATCTGTAGCTGCTGGGGCAGTACCCATAGTAATTAAACCAGCATCTGTAATAGTAAAGTTAGTTGTATTAGTCCCGTTTACACTTACTTTAATATCGCTTTCATCAGCTACATCAAATGGTAAGGTAAATTCAGTACGATTATTACCTGTAGTAGCTGAAAAATCATGAGATTGACCACGGTATCCATTAGACCTTAGTTTAAAACCTAATGTACTAGATCGACCTACAGAGAATTTCATACGTGATACAGTTAATACAGAGCTATAATCTGCTATACCTTTATCTAATTGAAAATGAGTTTGAGGTAAAATTATATCATAATCAAATGTATAACCAACAATTACACTTGTAGCCTGACTTGATAAATCTATATTATCTGCTATAAAAAATGTACCATCACTATCTGTACCACGTTCAGCTTGCATAGTAAAACCAGATTGAACATCTGTACTAAAGTTAGTAGCAGCATCACCTGAAACTACTATAACTGGTGTAGCTAAAGCTATATCAGAATAAGGTATGTAACATTTACTACGATTATTAACAGAATCAAAAACAACTTTCCTTTCAGATCCACCTGCTAGACCATTAGTAGCTTTAGTGTAGAAATCCATATATGGGTTAATCCTTAAACCATCACTAGTAGTAATAGCTTCATCTATAAGTGTAGCACTTAAGTTAGATGTAAGTAAAGTATACCTAGCTGATGAACCTGTACCTACTTTTATTACAGTATAAAGTGCATCAGAATCTACAACAAAATCTAAAATATTACCCGGAAATTTCCAACTATACCATGCTCTTAAATTATCAGCTTCTGGGTATGTTCTATGGAAATAGACTGTATCTAAAGTAGATCCATATAATGCAATGAATGAGTTCTGTGGACTAGCTATTAAACTATCAACTGTTTGTGGTATATATTCATCTACTACTTTACCTAAATTAACAACTTCTGGTATCTGACCTTCACCTCTAGGAGTCATACCAAACACCCTAGTATATACTTCAGTCTTACTAACAAAATTAATATTAGTACCGACATCAACAGGGTCTATATTAGTATCCATCTCATAGTTAGATAGACCACGTATAATAGCAGTCTGTGGTGATAGGTTACCATCAGCAGCATACATAATAAACTGCTGGTTTGCTGAGAATAGAATCAAACCAGATGCTACAGGTATAATACCATGTAATACAGCAGGTCTAATACTAGAACAGTTTAAATCAATAGGGTCTGAAGCACTAACTGTCTGAGCTGTGATATGATAAAAGTTATAAAACTCACCTGTTTGACTCATGGTTACATGGTCATCAGATAAGAAACCTAATCTATTGTTATAGAAAAATGATTGTTGTATCTTCTTACCATTAAAGGAAGGGTGAGCATTGGTAGTATCATCACCAACTAACCTAGCAGTCCATGTTATAGCTCTTAATGTAAAAGCATTAGTACCAGTATTGACTAATTCATGTGGCATTGTTGAAGCAGCTAAACCCGGAGACATATCATATCCTAATGTTTCTTCCCAATATCCTAAACCATAAGTACTACCACTAGTTATAAACTTAGCATAGTAATCATCAGCATCTGTAGCGGCTGTATTAATAATTTTAACAATCCTACCGTTTTTAGATTCGGTTGGTAAGTCAGATATATTATTAACTTCATCTCTATAAACAAGTAATTCTCTACCGTTTATACCACCTTGTACTGTTATGTTTTCAAAATCAGCGGTGTGAAATATTTCAAGAGATGAACTGAGTTTTTCAACTGTTAAACCTGAAATACTTTTACCATCTATAGCTGCTTTAATACCAGTTAAAACTGTATCAGCCGTACCAGATGAGGTGTTAGTAAAACTACAGTTATGAGTTGTACCACCTATTGTAATATCTACTTTATAAGGAGCACTATAATCTACTCCAAGTAATCTTATTGTTGCATTTCTATTATTATTAAAAGTAGTATTAGCTTGTACAGAAACATCTTCTTGTTTATTAGTAATGATAGATGTATCTTGTACAGTTAATATATGATAATCATTTTTATTAATTGTAGGATTGCGTAAATAAGTTTTAGCAGATTCAGTAGTTGTATAATCCCATTTAGCTGTGTTATCAGTTATTGCTGTACCAGTACCTGTTGGACCTCCGGACCCTGCAGATGTACCAGCTATACTACATGTATATATTTTACCGCTATCGTTCTTAACTTGATTTCCTAAAACATAAGCGGTATTTGCTGCCCAGTCTGGAGCATCATATGTAATAGTTGATCTGACATTAGTAGCTGCATTCCATATATGTACAGCGTTATTAGCTACTGTTGTATTACCTACAATACATCCTATATATTTCTCATCATTATCACGATGGATATAGAACCATTTAGCATTATCTAAATCTGTATCATTATATGCAGTGCCGCCACTATCTTTTAAATGGGTTAGGAATTTAAGTCCCGGTCTTTTCCGTAGACCATAAGTAGGATCAGGGTAAGCATTTAAAGCTTCCCGAACTTGACCCGGAAACTTTTTATCATCTGGTTGTTTGGATACCCCACCTAAATAATTTGGGACACGTTGTGTAACAAAGGCCATTAGCGTTGTAAAGCTGTGTAAGGTTTGTAACTGGTGTAATTTCTATTACCTTGGGGGTGTCCAAAGATACTATAATCTGCTTGATTGCATTCGTATTCTAAAGCAATAGACCTAGCTAATGTCTCTCTTTGTTGAAGAGTTTGAACTAAAGCTGAATCTCCTATAATACGTTGTGCTACAATTGTTGCAGCTTTTGCTGTCATATAATTTTGAATAGGTATTGGTACATCAATAAAATCAAAGTGCCATACAATATCTACATCGTATTTAGTAGAACCAACTGTACCTATTTCATACTTATGATTATACCTATCATATAATTTAACTTTTTCATCCTCAGGATCTCTTCTCCGTACAATATCTATATCACCTTTATAGGTAGATGAAAGATCTATCTGTAATATAGTTGAAGCAACCTCATATTGTTTATCATCATTAGTAGTTATAGGTACTTCATATTCTGTATTGAAAGCCCATCCTTCAGCTTGGACTTCTTTATTCACCTCTAATAACGCATTGTATGCAATCGCAACGTCTGGGTTGGTTTGATCAAGTGTAGTTACAGGTGCCTGTCCTATTGATGATAGGATCTGGTTTATCGCAGGTAGTTCATCGGTGACACTTACCCTATTTATCGAAGTCATAGTTAATTTATATGAATAAAAAAAAGGGAGACCGAAGCCTCCCCATGTTTATCTGGATACTGTTGGAGTATCGCACTCTACGCCTGTATAAGCAAAACGTAGGTTTTTAGTTTCAGACTTTACATCTGATCTTGAAAAACTACCACCTTCAGTTTGCGATACAGAAGCACGCAAAGCTGTAGTAGTAGAAGTTGCACCAGAAACACCATTGTTTCCAGCGGCTGTTGCAGCGTTAGCCATAATTATTATAAGGATGTAGCGTTTGTCTCACTTCTTGCAGATAAACCATCCGACTGTACTTGCCTCCCTGCTTCAAGAGGACTATGTGGATTCAATGTTTCAGAACCTACATTACTAATACCATTAGCAGAAGCGATAGTTCTTTTTGTTGAAACTCCGGGTTTAACTGACATAGTTTACCTCAAGCAGTTTGGATTTCAATAGCAGCAGCAGGGTTAAGTGTACCGACGCCCATTGCGAGCCTTCCGACAATTAAATCCCCTTGGTACATTGTTTTTACGTCATGACCACTTGTTTGTACTTGTGGACCGATTGCTTCTACTACACCAGCTGCGTCTTTCTGATAGATAAGACCAGCGTGTTGTGAGAAGTCACCGTTGTATGCATTGTTCTCACCAGCTTGTGAGTTAACTGTACCAGCTTTGAAAGGTAGGTTGTTAGAACGCTTGATGTCGATACCTGCAATAGATACAAGTCCGTCACCAGAGTTTAAGTTACCTTGTGTGTTACCATAGTCACGGTTCAAGATGTTTGAATCAACTTGAGAGACTAGTGCATAGTACTGTCTTGGAGATAGTACAGCTGTTCTACCAGACTTAGGTAGATTTTTTTCATCAAGGATTGATGCTGCTTCAAAGAAGGCATCGACTAAACGCTGAGCATCATACTCATTGTTAGCTCCTATCTTGATGATAGAACCACCGGGTTCTGGACCGGGTGATGCTGTTATAGGATGTGCTTCACGAGCTGCTAGTGCAACTGTACGGAAGACTTTCTTGTCATAAGCTTCAGCTAGAGCGTATCCAATCTTCTTGGAAATCTCTGACCTAAGTGAGTAATGAGCAAGTGTCTCGTCTAAATCATAAACGAAAGCTGAGCTGATTAGAAGGTCATCACAGACGATGGTCTTCTCAGCTACTGGAGGATCACCAGATCCGAGGATTGGTGTACCGGGTTCGTGGTATGCAGCTTGCATACGTCCTGTAAAGATGAACTGTAGTGACTTACCGTTCTTTAATTGACGGTTCTGTACAGTACCCTTTGCGATTGTCGCTGACTCATAGGCTTTAAAAAGTTCGCCTGAGAACAGCTTAAGATAGGTAGCATGTTTAACATCTGTACTAACACCCAAACCCAATGGGGTTTGACTGGTATTGTTAATAGTACCTATACTGGTTGCTAAAGTATTAGCCATTTCAATAGAGAGTGTGTATTGTTTACGGACTCTCGAACGTTCAAGATATTATTCAATTGTAGTTGTGGTCTTTTCCCACCGTCGACGGCTGAGGGTATCCAAATGATTTCTCCGTAGAGTAGGCATTCGGGCCAGAGCCAATTACAGAGAGGTCCGACATTGAGGTGTCTCTCTGCTATGGAAGTTAACGTGTAGTACTTCTATATGTATGAAAAAGGCTAGAGCCATAAAGACTACTAGCCACAGTTCATTGAACTTCTTCACTTAGAACTTCATGTACTCAATATATGAGCCAGCCTTTAAGTTAAGGTCAGCTGCATTACTTGTGTTCTGAGCAATTTGAACAGCAAGATCACCAGCTGTAGCACCGTTTGTAAAGCTACCTTCTAGAGCGTAGATTACTTGACCATCACTAGAGCCAGTGACAGTTGCTTGTGCCACACCAGTTGCATTAGCTACAAATGCTGTTGTTAAAGCATCTGTACCACCTGCAGCAGGTAGTGCTGAAACATGAGATACGGCACGGAAAGTACCATCACTACCCGGTACAGTAACTTTGTACTTAAGGTCGCAATCAGCATCAACAGCCATATCTAGCCATAGACGGAATACAACTCTTTCATACTTACCTAAAGAAACACTCAAAGGTGTTCTATAAGTAGAACCGTCAGAACCACCACTAGGAAGGTTACCGCCAGAGTCAGCTGAGTCAATTATGTAGTCATTAGCAACTACTTTACCAGAGAAGAATTCACCGGGAGAATATACAACTGTACCAGCTGCAGTGTTTTGATTAAAAGGCATTGTTTTAAATGTTTATAAAATTAATTGTGGGACAGTTCCGCTGCCCCAGTCGTAGGTGTTTAGAATGTGAACTTAGCACCAAGCTTAGTACCATAGCTGTTGTCCTCGTCTCCATTGGAGATACCTGAGAACTCACCATAGATACCTAGCTTCTGTGATACATTAAAAGTACCACCAAGCTTACCAGATAGTTCTGTGTTGGTACCATCTACATCAGCGACAGCAGTGAATGCTGGACCGCCTTGGATGTAGTAGTCAAACTTTGAAACAGAACCTGAGTAACCAACGTGTACATCGACAACTCTGCCAGTATAGTCAGAGCCTGAGTATCCATCATTGGACTCAGCGTTGATGTACACGCCAGCTGATGCAGGTGCAGACGCTAATGTGGTGGCTGCGAGAGCAAGTGCAATTGTTTTCATTAAATTAATTTTTGTAAGTTTTGTAGTAGGCGATGCCACGATATTTAAGTTTCTCTTCTCTATCTAATACTTTCTGCTCTTTAACACGAGCTTGTAATTCGATTGGAGACATAGTAAAACCTCAAATACCTAAGCCCCGTTCCATGCTTAGGTTTCATGCGTCCCGATAGGATGAACGGACGTGGCATTAGAGTTAGCCTATAGCTGGAGCAGCAAGAGCTACCTCAGTTGTGTCTATAGAAGCTAAGTCGAGTGGGAAATTGTGTGCATTCCTTTCATGCATAACCTCGAAACCAAGGTTTGCCCTGTTGACGACATCAGCCCAAGTAGGGATAGGC
>Ga0208158_1000295_pt1 | contig 19160 bp, 13 predicted proteins | sample 8_EtaG_FD_184081 | JGI IMG/M metagenome (GOLD analysis project Ga0208158, IMG submission 184081) | Marine viral communities from the Subarctic Pacific Ocean - 8_ETSP_OMZ_AT15162 metaG (SPAdes) (version 2) | ecosystem: Environmental > Aquatic > Marine > Oceanic | place: Pacific Ocean | collected...
ATGGAGTGAAGTATCCTGGTAATGAACATGTTGGTGCTTTTGGTTGTGATAGTTACGATATTTCAGGTACTGTTGATGGTAGAGGATCTAATGGATCTCTTCATGGCCTCACTAAGTATAGCATGGAAGATGTTCCTCCAAATAAATTCTTTTTAGAATATATTGAAAGACCACCTATGGCTGAGATATTTTTTGAAGATGTATTAATGGCTTTACATTTTTATGGAATGCCTATACTTGCAGAAAACAATAAACCAAGACTTTTATATTACTTAAAAAGAAGAGGATATAGAGGATTTAGTATGAATCGACCAGATAGAGTTTATAATAAGTTATCTGTTACAGAAAGAGAGATTGGTGGAATACCTAACTCAAGCGAAGACATTAAACAAGCACACGCTGCCGCTATTGAATCTTATATTGAAAACTATGTAGGTGCATTAGAAACTGGGTACGGAGATATGTATTTCCAAAGAACATTGGAAGATTGGACTAAATTTGATATAAACAAAAGAACTAAACATGATGCCTCTATTAGTTCTGGTTTAGCAATTATGGCTTGTAATAAAAATAAATATAGACCAGTTCAAAATAAAATTAATCAAAAGATAAGATTAGGTTTTAAGAAGTACGATAACAAAGGGTTAACCTCAAAAATAATAGAATAAATGCAGATTTACACAAGTAATAATAGTTCCTTTCCAGATCAGGTGGTACCTGATGCAGAAAAACAAACGTGGGAATATGGATTAAAAGTAGCTAGAGCCATCGAAGGAGAATGGTTTAGTAATCAAATGAACAATGGTTATAGATTTGATTCCACTTATAATAACTTTCACAACTTACGTCTATATGCTAGAGGAGAACAATCTGTACAAAAATATAAAGATGAACTTTCTATAAATGGGGATTTATCTTATTTAAATCTTGATTGGAAACCAGTACCTGTATTAGCTAAATTTGTAGATATTGTTGTCAATGGAATGTCCCAAAGAAGCTATGAAGTTAAAACTATGGCTCAAGACCCTGAGTCAGTACAAAAAAGAACTAAGTATGCTCAGAATATAATTGAAGATATTCAGCTTCGTCAATTCGACGAACAAGTTAAAGAACAATTTGGGATTGATTTAGCTAAAGGCAAAAAAGATGAAAATAGTCCCGCCACTTTAGACGAACTCCCCACCCATATGCAATTGAATTACAAAGATTCTATAGAGATTGCAGAAGAAGAATTAATAAACCAAGTATTAGATAAAAATAAATATCATCTAACTAGAAAAAGATTAAACTACGATTTAACTGTGTTAGGTATATCAGCGGTAAAAACTAGCTTTAACAAATCAGAAGGTATTGTAATAGATTATGTAGATCCTGCAAGATTAGTTTACTCATACACAGAAGATCCTAACTTTGAAGATATATATTACGTAGGTGAAATAAAAAACTTAAGTCTAGTAGAGATTAAAAAACAATTCCCTCATCTTACAGCAGATGAATTAAAGAAAATACAACAGTATCAAGGTAATAGAAATTTTGCTAGATCATGGAATGGTAGAACAAATGATCAAACTATTCAAGTATTATTTTTCGAATGGAAGTCATATGCTAATCAAGTTTGGAAAATTAAAGAAACATCTTCAGGATTAGAAAAAGCTTTAGAAAAAACAGATACTTTTAATCCACCTGAAACAGAAAATTTTAAAAGAGCATTTAGAGCAATTGAAGTACTATACTCAGGAGCTAAAGTATTAGGGTTTGAAAACATGTTAGAATGGAAGTTAGCAGAAAACATGACCAAACCTTATGGAGACACTGTTAAAGTAAATATGAGTTACAATATTTGTGCTCCTAGAATGTACCGAGGAAGAATAGAATCTGTTGTCAGTAGAACAATGGGGTTTGCTGATATGATTCAATTAACTTCTTTAAAAATGCAACAAGTTATTTCTAGGATGGTACCTGATGGTGTTTATTTAGATATGGATGGTTTAGCAGAAGTAGATTTAGGTAATGGTACAAACTACAATCCTGCTGAAGCTTTAAATATGTATTTCCAAACTGGTTCTGTTGTGGGTAGATCGCTTACTCAAGATGGGGAAATGAATCATGGTAAAGTACCAGTTCAAGAATTAAGATCATCTAGTGGTGGGCAAAAGATACAAGCGTTAATATCCACTTATCAATATTACTTACAAATGATAAGAGATGTAACGGGACTTAATGAAGCACGGGACGCGAGTACTCCAGATAAGAATGCTTTAGTAGGTTTACAAAAACTAGCTGCTGCTAATTCAAATGTTGCCACTAGACACATATTGCAAGCTAGTCTGTATTTAACATTAAAAACTTGTGAAAATATAGCGCTAAGATCTAGTGATGCTTTAATGTTCCCACTTACTAGAATGGCTTTACAAAATAGTGTATCTACATTTAACGTTGCTACATTAGATGAAATAAGAAATGCTAACCTTCATGACTTTGGTATTTTTATAGAACTTGAACCTGATGATGAAGAAAAAGCTCAACTAGAACAAAATATCCAAATTGCTTTACAAACTCAATCAATAGACTTAGAAGATGCTATAGATATTAGGAATATAAATAATCTTAAACTAGCTAATGAGTTTTTAAAGAAAAGAAGGAAACAAAAGCAGATCAAAGATGAGCAGTTGAAGCAAATGAATATACAAGCTCAAGCTCAAGCCAATCAACAAACGGCTGAAAAAGCAGCTATGTATGAAGTACAAAAACAACAAGCGATAGCCGATACTGAACTTCAAATGGAACAAGGTAAATCTCAAATGCGTATTCAACAACTACAAGTGGAAGGTCAAATTAAAAAAGAACTTATGGCTCAACAGTTTGGTTATGATCAACAATTAAAAACTATGGATCTTAAACAAATGTCTCAAAAAGAAAAAGATATTGAAGATCGCAAAGATGAGAGAACGAAAATACAAGCAACTCAACAAAGTGAATTAATAAATCAAAGACAAAATGATTTATTACCTATAGATTTTCAATCAAATGAAAACGACACCACTGGCGGAATTGGGTTAGATCAATTTGCTCCAGTATAAAATTATTAACTATTATATTATATTATGTCAACAAAAGAAACAGTACCTCAAGAAGGTGAATTTAAAATGAAGAAAAAACCTGGTAGACCTAAAAAATTGAATAAAACTAGTGAACCAGTAAAAGTAGATTTAACTAAGAAAAAAGAAGACGATGCCGTTCAAGAGTCAAGCACAACGAAAGTGGATGTACGCGAACTTCCCAGCGATGGCAAAGAGATGGGAGAAGGAAACCCCACAGAAACAGTTACCACAGAGGGTAAAGAAAAAGAAGAAATAAAAGAAATAATCAAGCCTAAAGAAGAAGAAAAACCTCCATTAGAGGAAATCAACATAGGGGAAGAGAAGAAAGAACTAGAACCTGCTGTAGCAGAAAAGATTAAAGAAGAAATTAAACAAAACCCTGAAATAGAATTACCAGAAAATGTAGAAAAACTGGTTGAGTTTATGAAGGAAACAGGTGGAACATTAGTTGACTATGTTAGATTAAATGCTGACTATACTAACGTCAACAATGAAACAATGTTAAAAGAATATTATCTACATACCAAACCACATTTAGATTCAGAAGAAATTGATTTCATTATGGATGATAAATTTGCTTGGGATGAAGATGTGGATGAAGAGCGAGACATCCGTAAAAAGAAACTCGCATTAAAAGAAGAAGTTGCAAAAGCTAGAGGCTATATGGAAGACTTGAAGAGTAAATACTATGAGGAGATCAAGTTGAGACCCGGAGTTACTCAAGAGCAACAGAAAGCTACAGACTTTTTCAACAGATATAACAAAGAACAAGATGTTCTAAAGCAACGTAACGATGCGTTTAAAACTGGTACTAATAAATTTTTCTCAGATGATTTCAAAGGTTTTGAATTTAACTTAGGGGAAAAAAGATTTAGGTATGGAGTAAACAATCCAAGTGAAGTTGCAACTAACCAATCTAATCTATCTGATTTCATCAAGACGTTCTTAGATGAAAAAGGTAATGTAAAAGATTATACTGGATATCATAAAGCAATGTATGCAGCACGAAACGCTGATACTATAGCAAGTCATTTTTATGAGCAAGGCAAAGCCGATGCAATTAAAGCTGAACATGCTAGATCTCGAAACATAACTACAGAAGCAAGACAATCAAGTAATGGTGAAGTGTTTATTAACGGGATGAAAGTAAGAGCAATTAGTGGTGCAGACAGTTCTAAGTTAAAAATTAAAAAAAGAAAAACATAAATTAATAAAAAATAAAAATTATGGGATTTGCAACAGGTGGGAGTTTTCCCGCAAGCTTAGTTCCGGCTCCAGTTCAAAATGCATTAGCAAGTAATTACTTAAACTTTGCTGATGGATCATCTGATTGGGCTCAGCAGTATTTACCTGAGTTATACGAGCAGGAAGTTGAGAGATATGGTAACAGAACATTATCAGGTTTCTTAAGAATGGTTGGCGCTGAAATGCCAATGACATCTGATCAAGTTATTTGGTCTGAACAAAATAGATTACACGTAGCTTACAAAACAGCTTATTATCACAATGGTACTACTTTAAAAATTGATTTAAGTACTACTGGACCTGTTAATTCTGCAGGTGCTGCTACAGCATCCGCAAGTTGTGCTATTAAAGTAAATCAAACTATACTATATAGCGACACTGCAACTGGTTTAATTACTGGTAAAGCATTAGTAACTGCTGTATCAGCTCCAGCTGCTAATATCGTTGATATTACAGTTGTGCCTTATGCTGCTGCTGCTATAAACGCTTCATTTAATACTTTAACAAATGCTGGAGATATCTCTGTATTTGTATATGGTTCTGAATGGGAGAAAGGATCTGATGATGCTTCTTTAGCTAGTATTACTCCTGAATTTCAAGAGTATCACAACTCTCCAATTATAATTAGAGATAAATATAGAGTTAACGGCTCTGATGCTTCTCAAATTGGTTGGGTAGAAGTAGCTACTGAAGATGGAACATCTGGTTTCTTATGGTATTTAAAAGCTGAGTCTGAAACTAGACTTAGATTTGAAGACTACATGGAAATGGCATTAGTTGAAGGTGAATTAGCTGGACACACCGTTACACCTGCTGGATGGACTGCTAACTTAAAAGGTACGCAAGGTTTATTCAAAGCTATTGAAGCTAGAGGTAATGTTTATCAAGGGTTCGCAGGTGCTGCTGCTCCAGGTTCTGGCGCAATGGCTGATTTCGATGAAATCCTTAAAAACTTAGATAAGCAAGGTGCTATTGAAGAAAACATGCTTTTCTTACAAAGAGAAACTGCTCTTGATTTTGATGATATGATCGCGGCTATGGCTGGTGGAGGTTATGCTTCTACTGCTTCAGCTTCTTATGGTCTATTTGACAATGAAGAAGAAATGGCACTTAACTTTGGATTTTCTGGTTTTAGAAGAGGTTCTTATGACTTCTACAAAACTGATTGGAAATATCTAAATGATGCTTCTACTAGAGGTTTATCTAAAGCAATTGATGGTGTTTTAGTTCCTGCTGGAACTTCAACAGTTTACGATCAAATGTTAGGATCTAACATCAGACGACCGTTCTTACACGTAAGATATAGAGCTTCTGAAACTGAAGATAGAAGATACAAAAACTGGATCACTGGTTCAGTTGGTGGAGCTTACACTTCAGGTGTTGATGCTATGAACGTACATTTCTTAACTGAGAGATGTTTAGTAACTCAAGCCGCTAATAACTTTGTGTTGTTTAAAGCAGTTTAATTTTATATAATGAGAGTAGTAATGCTACTCTCTTTATTAACCTTTAAATAATAGAAATTATGGCAAATTTTATGGAATTCAACTTGGATGCTACTGACAGCCTTCACTTGAATGTCGAAAATGTATACAGAGTAGGATTAAAAGCAAACGATCCAACAGACGCTAATGTGATGTTTTATTACAACGTTGCTTCAGCTGCAGGTACGGATGTTTGGGCATGTGAAGTGACATTAGCTTCGGCTATTACACAAAAACAAGCTAACGATCTAGAAGCTCTTGTGAGACGAGTAAATAAGCAACCAGGTGGAATTGTTAAAGCTGCAGATGTATTAGGTGGAAGCCTTTTCTTAGCAGCAGCAGCTCCATTTGCAGTAGCTAGCAACTCTCAACCATCTTAACCTTAAAAAATATATATTATGCAAAATGGTATTATAGTTCCACTTAGTGGAGCGTTTATTGCGGGTGCGATTGGTCCAGCTGCTACTGACACGCAGTTAGATATCTCAGCGATGGTATGGGTGGCTAATGGTACTCCAAGTTTATCTGCTACAGGTGGATCTGGAACAGGTGCTGTGGCTACAGTTACTATCACTGGTGGTACAACTGCTGCTACTACTTTAACTTTTACTGCTGGTACTGGTTATAAAGTAGGAGATATTTTAACAATAGCTGGTGATACTACTAACTTCACAGGAAGTATTGTTTTAACTGTAACAGAAGAAGATCTTTTAGGAGATGAAACTGAAGGTTATATCAATGCACCTGGAGCTGGTGGTTTCTGGAATTGTGTATTACCACCTGAAACTGGTGATAGTTTTAATATTCTTTATATTTCTCAAATTGAGTCAGATCATGAGAGATTATGGAAGATTACTATAACTGGTGGAAGTGCAGGGAATCACAATGATGTAGCTGTGGCTTTTAATAGAGCTATGGTTAAAGCTGCTCAACGACCCATGCAAGACGTAACTGTATCAGGACTTCCTACTGGAGTTTCTGTGAGTAGTGTTGTATTGAGTTAACAACAAAAACTATGACTCCCATTTCGGTGGGGGTCTTTTTTAATTATTTATATTATATTATATCATGGAAAAAATAAAAGAAAAAACTACTCAAGTAAAAAATACTTGGGAATACAAAGATAGAAACTATTACTTAGCTAATAATAAAGAACCACTAACTTATACTATACCTAGTAGACATACTCGTAAGTATCCTTTAGTTTGGTTTGATCCAGAAAAAGGATATGAAAGAGAACTTAGGTATGCTACTAATCAAAAAAGTATATTTGTAGATGAGCAAAAAGGAAATGTTACACTTAAACACATTGTATTTGAAAATGGTGTACTACATGTTCCTAAAGAAAAAAGAACTTTGCAAGAGTTTTTAAATCATCATCCACATAAAGGAATAATTTTTCAAGAATTAGATAAGCAAGTAGAAGCTATTGATCAACTAGAGTATTTAGAATTAGAATCTGATGCTGTATCAACGGCGAGAGGAATGGATATTGAACAAATGGAAGCTATTCTTAGAGTAGAAGTAGGATCAGAAGTATCTAGGTTAAGTACTAAAGAGTTAAAAAGAGATTTACTACTTTTCGCTAGACAAAGTCCACGATTGTTTTTAAACTTGGCTCAAGATGAAAACATTATATTAAGAAATTTTGCTATTAACGCAAGAGAATTAGGTATAATAGATTTATCTCCAGATCAAAAAACTTTTAAATGGGCATCTAATGGTCGTAAATTAATGACTGTTCCATTCGATGAAAATCCATATTCAGCTATGGCTGCGTGGTTTAAAACGGATGAAGGCTTAGAAGTTTATAAGTCAATAGAGAAAAAACTCAAATAACAAGTGATTATTAAAAGGGTGGCCTAACCGCCATCCTTTTTTTTTAAAAATATTAATATGGTAAGCGCAGATATAGTTTATAAAACAGTCTTATTAATTCTTAATAAAGAGCAAAGAGGTTATATGACACCCTTTGAATTTAACAATATAGCCACTCAAGTACAGAGAGAAATATTTGAAGCATATTTTGAAGAGTTAAATCAACAACTACGTGTACCACAAAACGATAGTGAATATGCTAATCGTGTAAAAAACTTAAATGAAAAAATAGATGTATTTAAAACGTTTAGTACTTGCACTGGAGCTAATCCTTTTACATTACCACAAAGTAATGCAACTGCAGGAACTTTAACTACACCAGGAACAGGTTATAGTACATCTGGTGTACCACAAGCAACTACCACAACTGGTAATGGTACGGGTTGTACTGTTAATATTACTGTAGCTGCAGGCCCTGGACCTATTGCTAGTTTTACTATAGCAGATGGTGGTAAGGGTTATAAGATAGGAGATCAATTAACTATAACAGGTGGCGGCGGTGATGCTGTAATAACTATCACTTCCATAAGTGATACTGTTCATAGATTAGGTACATTAATATATAATGTAAATGAAAAAGAAATCCAGCCTGTACAACGAAGTGAATACTTTTTACTTAATAAATCTCCGCTAACAAAACCTACTGCTGAATATCCAGTATATATCTTAGAAGGTTTAGGTGTGCCCTCTGCTCCACCAAGTAATGTCACTGTATTCCCTAACACTATTACAACAAATCAAGTTGATGCTTATTATGTTAAAGCTCCAGAAGATGTAGTGTGGGCTTATACTGTAGGGTCTTTAGGACAATTTATATATGCACCACAAGGAACTCTAGCAACAACCCCAACCTCAGGATCAGTTGATTTTGAATTACATAATTCTGAACAAACACAATTAGTAATTAAGATTTTATTTTACGCAGGTGTAGTTATAAGAGATCCTCAAATAGTAAATGTTGCTGCGCAAAAAATTCAACAAGAAGAAATGCTAGAAAAACAATAAGATATGGGTTTATTAACAGAAACTAACCAACAATATTACGCTGGTCAACAATTATTTACAGCAACATTAGCTCAGACAGAATTTATTTGGACAGGTGATACTACATTAGTAGGTACTACCTCTACTACTAACACTAACGTTGAGTTGTATGTAGATTCAGGAGCAGGTTATGTTAAATGGACAGAAGTAACAGCTGGACCAGTAGGATTTCAATATGCTGTAGGATCAAATAATAATACTATAACTACACCTCCTTTAAATGCTGGATATGGAGTTAAAATTCAACTTACTACTTTAGCTATGGAAGCTAATTATGGTGGGTATGAATATATTTCTATGGCTGACGTGATTAACAACTTCTTGGTAGCGTATGTTGGAAGTGATAAATTAATACCACATGTTAAAAGAACTGACGTTATGTTTCACGCTAAGCGTGGTTTGCAAGAATTTAGTTACGATACGTTAAGAAGTATTAAATCTCAAGAATTAACTATTCCAGACAGTTTATCTGTTATTATTCCTCAAGATTATGTTAACTATGTACAGCTCTCTTGGATAGATAGTTTTGGTGTTAAGCATATTATATACCCTACAACGTTAACAGGTAATCCTTATGAAATACCTGTACCTAACCCTGATGGTAGCGGTATACCTACTCAAAATAGTTTAGGTGAAAATGATCAAGGTCCTTCAGTTATAGAAGAAAGATGGGATACAGCTAATGACAAGTTAATATCTGGTAACATTGATTTGGATTTTTACAATGCAAATATACTAGGATGGACATGGGAAAAGTTTGCTTATGGACAAAGATATGGATTAGATCCTGAGACTTCTAATAAAAATGGATGGTTTACTATAAATGATAGAGAAGGTAAGTTTTCTTTTAGTAGTAATTTAAAAGGTAGTTTAATATTGTTAGAATATGTTTCTGATGGTCTATCTGTTGACTACGATATGCGTATACCTAAAATGGCTGAAGAAGCTATTTATATGCATATAGCATATTCTATATTAGCGGGTAGAAGAAACATACCTGAATATGTAGTTCGAAGATACAAAGTAGATCGAAGGGCTGCTTTAAGAAATGCTAAAATAAGGTTATCAAATATTAAATTAGAAGAATTCACTCAAATTATGAGAGGAAAATCTAAGTGGATTAAACATTAATTAAATGGCAGAAAGTAAAAATACTTTTATAAAGTCTAAGATGAATCAAGATCTAGACAGTAGATTAATTCCTAATGGTGAATATAGAGAAGCGTTTAACATAGGTGTAAGTCAATCTGAAGGATCTGATGTAGGTACATTAAAAACGATATTGGGAAATCTAGAAATTACTGATTTTGGTTTTACTAATACTTGTAATGTAGAAATTATTGGTTATTGTATTGATGATGAAAATAATTCTGTTTATTTATTCTTCACTAATTTCGTTGATACTTCTTCTACCAAATTAGATAACTATCCTTCTAATGAAGCTATTTGTCAAATTTGGAGAAGAGATGTTGAAACTAACACCAACACTAAGCTAGTAGAAGGTAAGTTTCTTAACTTTTCTTTAACACACCCTATTACTGGTGTTAACATATTAGAAGACTTATTATTTTGGACAGATAATAGAAATCAACCCAGGAAAATAAACATAAACAAAGCAAATCCAGGTGGTTTAGCTAATCCTACTTATTATACTAATGATGATCAAATAAATGTTATTAAATATTATCCACATAATCCTATTTCATTAATAAATAACTATGTAGTAGATTATACAGTGTACGGAGGAAGTATAGCAGGTAGCTCATATACTACAGGGGTAGGTTTTTATACAACTGGTGGAACAGGTTTTGGATTGACGGTTGATATACTGTCGGTAAATGGAGCTGGACAAATACTAGATTTAATAATTAACAATCCTGGAGTAGGGTATATTAATGGTGATGTTATAAATATCGCTCCTAAAGGTGGGGATGCTACTATTACATTGGTTGTTGAAGAAGGTACAACTATGAAAGACAAGTGTAGCGAAAAACTACCTGTTAATTCTACTTTTAGTGTAGCAACTTTAACTTTAACTAAAGGTGTTCCTATTGCTGTTACTTTAACTGATGGTCCATCTCTTACAGATGTAGATTACACTGGTGCTTTAGTTAAAATAACTGGTGGTAGTTCAACTCCTAATTTAGCTAGAGTTACAGCTCAAACTACGGGTCCTATCACGTTGACTATAGATTGGCCAAATCCTAGTCCAGCAAGTATAGCTGCAGTAACTCAAATAGAAGTAGGAATAAACCCCGATTATGAAGCTGACTGGCCTGGAGACTGCGAGTACTTAAAAGATAAATTTGTTAGGTTTGCTTATAGATTTAGGTTTGATGATAATGAACGTTCTCTTATGTCTCCGTTTACACAAGCGTGTTTCATACCTAAACAAAATGGTTATTTTTTATCTCAAACAAAAGATGTATACGATGGTAGTGGAGGTGCTGCAGCCAAGGTAACAATTAATGATACAGCCAAAGCACTTGAAAGTACGGAAGTAGAGTTTTGTGAGAATGCTGTAACAAATGTAGATTTACTTATTCCTTGTCCTATTTTTTTAGATCCTTCAATAACAGGATTTAATAATTTAGTAGAGCAAATGCATGTAACTGAAATAGAAATAATATACAAAAATGATGCAGAGGATTTATTAAAGGTAGTTGATGTAATTGATAAAAGTGATTTTACTAATATAAACGCAAGCACTATATTATATAGTTATCAATCCAGAAAACCAATAAAAGTATTACCTGAGTCTGAACTAACTAGGGTAAGTGACAAAGTTCCATTACGAGCGTTAACTCAAGAAATTAGTGGTAATAGAGTGATGTATGGTAACTACATAGATGGGCATTCTAGTTTAAATTCTTTAAATTATGAGGTTAATGCTGGGCCTAAATTTATGACTGCTCCTAATAATTTAAGAAAAGAGTATCAAAACCACACATTAAAGCAAAATAGAAACTATCAAGTTGGCGTTGTATTAGTAGATAGGTATGGAAGGTCATCAGATGTAATACTATCATCATTAGATGAGTCTTCTACAATTATTGGTTTAGAGTCTTATCTAGGTTCTACTTTATATCATCCTTACAAACCAAGGGGATGGGCTAGACAACAAATTATAACCGATAGTCCTAACTCAACAACTTGGCCTGGTGATACGTTGAACGTTAAATTTAACGAAGTAGTTCCTACTAATCCTGGAATACCTGGGTATCCTGGTTTATTTATTGGTGATGATGCTCCTGGTTTTAGTAATTTATATGGTGGAGCTGGATATGCTACTCCTGGAGTTGGTGTTGCTACTACTGGTGGGTCAGGTGTAGGGTTAACTGTTAATTATACAGCAGTAAGTCCTCCGCTTAAAACCACAATAATATCTATAACAATTAATAATCCTGGTACTGGATATGAAGAAGGAGATATTATAACTATTCCTGGTGGAACTCCTGGTACCTTAGCTACATTTATCTATAGACCTTCTCAAACTCCAAAGCTTAATGGGTGGTATAGTTATAAGATAGTCGTTAAGCAACAAGAGCAAGATTATTACAACGTATACCTACCTGGTATAGTTAATGGAGCAATAAACACTTTAAGTGTAGTTAGCGCAACGGAAGCTACTATAAGTTTGTTTTCTGATAATATAAATAAAGTTCCTAGAGATCTCACGGAAGTTGGTCCCACTCAAAAAACATTTAATTCCACTGTAGAATTATCATTGAGAGTAACAAATGATTATCAAATAGATTGGACTAGTAATCAATTTTATCCTACTACTAACGTAGAGCAAGTACAAACTTTATCAGAGTTAACTGATTTAGGATTTACGTTAAGTAGGATAACAAAAGATATAAACACTGTACCTACTACTACCTCTATAACTTACAATAATTTTAGTGAAAATATTCAAGCTGGAATGTCAGTGGTAATTACTTCTAGTGCTGGCGCTGTTAATACTCCTTTAAGTGAAGGTGTTTATGTCACATCAACTTACATAAACGCTGGTTCACTTAATCAAGTAAATTTTAATAAAGCACCATCTGCTGTTGTTAATCCCGCTGACACTATCACTTTTGGTCCTCCTGGTATAGTATATAACTCCAATAATAATCCATTAATAGGAATACTAAGTACTTCTCAGCAAATAGGTATAGCAGAAGAAGATAATTTTGTTGCACAACTAGCAGTAGCTGAAACTCAACCTGTAGAATCTGCATTAGATATATACTATGAAACATCAACCGCGGGTTTAATACAAGATCTTAATTTAGCTATACAAGAAGGTGCTGGAGCTGTTGCCACTCCTTTTGGTATTACTACGATAGATGCTTCCACTTGGGATGAATCGCAAACTGGAAGTTTTACTATTACTAACAACTTTGGTTTGTTAGATGCTACTAATGCACCATTTGTTGATATAAATGCAGTTGCTAGTATAATTAGCGTGGTTGATGGTAATGGTAATCCTAGACATCCAGGAGAGTTTATATTAAATGATTTAGGTACAGGATATTTTAATATTTCAACAACTAAAAATGCAGGAGAAGGATACGTGGTTTTAGAAGATGATAATTTAACTAATTTTTCTTTTAATATATCTATTGAAAGTCAAGGACAAACATTTTTCAAAACCTTTATCGCAGGGATTAATAACGTACGACCTACTTATGGTGGTAATTATAATGTCGCTGGAGGTATAAGTAGTTATATTCTTCCTAAAATTGGTGGTTATATTTTTCCTACTGATCAAACTCTTTTACCAAGCTCGGGAGCTTTAATAAACGGAAATGACGTATTTTCTGCTGTTAACGGTACCGGAGACGCAACTCTGGAAAAACAAGAATTGTATTGGAGATTAGTATCAGCTGTATGTGTTGGCGGAAAAAACTTTACTCAAGCACAGTGGGAAGCTGTGCATAATGTCAGTTGGGGTAGTGCCTGGGCCCCTTATCCAACTAACAATCCGTTGACCTGTGCTTTTATAAGTTCAGCAGTACAGGCAGCTAATCCAGGTCAAGGTTACAATAGTTATCAAGTCTTAGAGGGCGGAGGTTATATTAATACTTTTTCTTGGTGCGATTTAAGTCCAGGTGCTACAGATCCTAGTAACACTGATCCAAGAGGTCAAACGGGTCCTGGAAGCTGGGTTGCAACTAAATGGGGATCTCTACAACCTGCTTGGGCAAATGTAAACGTTACAGGATACGGAAACAATAAAGCAAGATTAGGTGCACCAAGAGGATTAAAAGGGAATGGGAATGGGAATCTTCAATTTAACAGTGCAGGAAATCAACTTCCTGGAGGACCAGGGTTTTCTGATTATACCCCTAACTTTATTGAATATTTAGATTTTTTGATTACTTTTAGAGTCGAAGATAGAAATGGTATAGGGTTAACTCCAACTGGACAAGATCCAAAACTACATGTTAGGTTTAAATAAATAACAATAAAAACAAGTGATTATAATATGAGTGCTATAATAGAGGTAAAGTATTTCAATTCGTTTTGGTTAAAGAAAGTAGAAAAAGATATTGGTGCTGGTCCTACAGAATCAACTCCTACTTGGCCCGGTATAGATTGGGATCCATTTGGATACCCAGCTTTTCCTATTCAAGGAGCTCCTAACAATAGTACAGACAATGAAGCTGATGGTAATTGGTACTTAGAAGAAGCTAGAATTAAAGGAGGTTTTAATAATACTATGGTAGCCCAAGGTGTAAGAGCATACGCTAACGAGGAAAACCCAATACAAGATGTAAGATCATCTTCTATTATTTACTCTGGAATTTATAATTCTAGAACTGATATAAATCGTACAAATGTTTTTTCTATAAATGAACAAATTACTAAAAGTGTAGATCCCGCAAATGGAAGTATTCAAAAACTATTTGCTGAAGATACTAATTTAATTATATTTCAAGAAAATAAAGTTACTTATTCATTGATTGATAAAGATGCTATATACTCAGCTGAAGGTGGTGGAACAGTTACAAGTGCTAATGTTGTAATTGGACAGAATATTCCTTTTCTAGGTAAATATGGGATTGGTAAACACCCTGAATCATTTGCTCAATTTGGGTTTAGAAAATACTTTGTAGATCCTAACAGAGGAACAGTAATGAGATTATCTCGAGACGGGTTAACAGAAGTATCTTCGTATGGAATGAAAGATTTTTTTAGAGATGAATTAACATCTTTAACTAATAATTATTCAACAAACCATATTGATTGGGTTTATGATGGAGTACCTTCTGCAACTGATGCAATAACTACTTTTGTTATAGAAGATTTAGATGCTTGTAATATATTTATAGGAAGCCAAGTATTTAATGTAGATGGAACTGCTTTAGTAGATACAGGATCTATTGTAACTAATATTGTAGAGTTAGTAACTAATCCAGTAACTTACCAGGTTACTGTTGATAAACCCTTTATAGCAAAAGCAACAGGGGTGTTTTCTTTTGATTACAAAAGTAAAATTATAGGTAGTTGGGATAATTTTAATAAATATTACACGCTTTCTATACAAGAAACTCCTTCGTTCGTAAGTGAAACTAAAGATTATTTCACCTTATCTTTTGATGAAACTATAAATGGTTGGGTGAGTTTTTTCAATTTTAAACCTTCAACCGCTTTTAGTTTAAAATCACAATATTATACAACAATTAATAACAAATTGTATCAACACAACTGGGAATCATTACCTAATAATTATGGGGTATTTTATGGTGTGAATTATGCGTCTAGTATTAACTTTATTGTAAATGTACAACCATCTCTTAAAAAAGTGTTTACCACTATAAATTACGAAGGAGATAATGGTTGGCAAGTAGACAATATAACAAGTTCTTTTACAGGAGTAGATTTACTTCCTAATCAGTCGTCTGCAGACTTTACTAATACTATTTATAGTTATGAAGAAGGTTTATATATTGACGCTCAAGGTTATCCTATAAGATGTGGTTTTGATAGGAAAGAAAACTTATATGTAGCTGCATTACGAGATGCTTCATTGATGGAAAATGGACAAGTTTTAGGAAGTAGTACTACTACAGGATTAAAAGGATATTTCTTAGATGTTACCTTGCGAACAGATGGTCTTATAGATTTATCTGGAGTATATAATGCTACAACTGATCCACAAGGATCAAAAGAAATATGGTCAGTAGGAACCACATTTACTCAATCATCTTAAATTAAATTATATGGAACAAGAATTAGTTATACAAAGAGAAGAAAAGATTAACATGTTAACAAACCTGTTGGTTCAGCAAGAAGATGGTGTTAACTTTATAGGTAATGGTGAAGATATTATCCACCATGAAGCCGTGCCATTAAAACATACTTTTGTAGATCAAATATATGTTAGGCAAATGGATATGAAGAAGGATACATTAGTGGTAGGCGCTATCCATAAAGATTTACATGTTTGGTTTTTAATGACTGGAAATTTAACAATTGCTACAAAAGAAGGAGTTGAAGATTATATAGCTCCATGTTATGTAGTATCTCAACCAGGAACTCAACGAGTGATATATGCAAATGAAGATTCTATATTTGTTAATGTACACAAAAACCCTGAGAACACCACAGATGTAGATGAATTAGAAAAAACTCTAGTTGCAACAAATAGAATAAAATATGAAGAACATATTACAAAACAACTAATATAAGTTATGGATACTATTTCAACAAAAAATAAAATACTTAGAGTATTAGGGATCATATTTATATGCATAATAGATTATTACACTTCATCTGATTTAAACGTTAACTATGCCACTATGGCAATAGTTGCAATTGTAGGTGGCGCTGTAGCATTAACTACAGCTGGTATAAATGCATACCAAGCAAATGAGAATAAAAAAGCAGAAGAAGAAAAAGCGGAAAAACTCGCAAAACAGTTAGAAGATTTTGAAAATGCTAGACAACCTGTTATAAACCAATCAGAAGAGATTAGAGCTTTAAAATCTCAAGTATTTAACCCATACGCTAATTTAGGGGTAGCTACTAAAGCTGCTGATCTACAAATTCAACAAACTGATCAAGCGTTAGCTAACACTTTAGATACTATACAAGCAACTGGTGCAGGCGCTGGGGGTGCTACTGCTTTAGCTAGAATGGCTGCTAAAAGTAAAGCTGGTGTAAGTGCATCTATAGAAAAACAAGAAGCTGACAATAATAAATTAAGAGCAAGAGGAGAAGCGGATATGCAAAAAGAAAAACTAATGATTGAACAAGCTGCTATAAGAGAAGAAGCTGCTGCGTGGGGTAGGCAAGAAAATAGAGACTTAGTGACATTAGATAGATTAGCAGGTTTACAAGAAAATGCCGAAGCACAAGCACAAGCATATCAACAACAAACTATGGATGCTATAGCAGCAGGTGGTGAAGGAGCTGCTTCTTCTGCTGCAATGTATGGACAATATGGAGGTTAATAAATAAAGTTATGAGTTATAGAAATCCAAAATTAGTACTTGATAGAAAATATGCTAATATAAATAAGGCGTTGAAAAGTATGTTTGACTCTGTTGGTGATACTGCAGAAGGTTTTGCTAAGCGAAAACAAGAGAAAGAAAAGAAAGCTGAAGAAACTATTAATAAGAGAATGAGTGGTTTTGAAAAAGAAGAACAGGCTTTTAGAAAATTAGCATTAGATATAGGTGATGATATAGTTAGTGAAGAAGAAAAATTATCTTATTCAGCTCAAGTTGAAGAAAATTTAGAAATGATTAGAAGTAACTTAGCTAAAGAGTTAAGTAATCAAGATTTAACTAACTCTGAAATTAATCAATATCAAACTTTAGCTTTGAAAGATTTAAACAACTTTTCTAATCAACTGTTAAAATGGCAACTTGCGACTAATGAATATATGGAAGCTAAGAAGAGAAATTGGAATGAAGAAGGAGCTTTATTACCTGGTAAGAATAATGAAGCAATAGAAATGATAGGTGGTATCATGGATGATGGTAAAGAAAATTTTCATTTATTTAATAGAGGAGGAACTGATTATACTTTAGGACAAGGTAATTGGGCGATAGGTACAATGGAAATGCAGGGAGAAATAGGATCACCGGGAAGTTTTCCTACTATGGAAAACGTAGTAATGTTTGACGAAATTGCTAAAACCCCAGATGGAGAAAGTTTTTTCAACAAAACAGGAGGATTACATGAGAGCCAATTAAAACAATTTAAAGACACTATTGATACTTTTATTAAAAACAAAGATGAAAGATTTATTACTGACGGTAAAATTGATAAAGAAAAACTTAGTACTTATTTAACAAACAATTCAGATGGAGCTAAATTAGTAGAAGCGATGTTTAATAACCCTAATGATCGTGATGATAAATCTAATTATATTGGCTATTTAAGAAGTAAAGCTTTAGAAGAAGAAATCACTGACTTAGCCGCTTGGGATGCTGCAGCTTTAGATAATAGAGGAATACTTATAGATTCTTTAATAAAAGATGCTTATCCGTTTGAACAGTTAGATCAGATGGAAATAAAAACAGATGATAAAGACGATGAAGATAAGAGTAATAAATCCAGCGCTAGTCAATTTAATCCAGGACCTTCTACTACTTCTACTACTTCTACTACTACTGTTACTGATATAAAACTACCTGAAGCAAAAACTGATAAGCAAAACAAAGCTAAGATTGCTATAGAAAAAGCGCAAAAGAAATTAAAAGAATATGAATCAGCAATTGTAAAGGCAGAAGGAAAAGTAGAAGGAGAGGCTTTAAAGAAAATCCAAGAAACAGAAGCGAAAATTCAAAAACAAATAGATGAATATAATAAATTAGTTGGTAAGTAATGAATGAAGAAGCTTTAGATTACGCATATAATTTATTTACCGCAGATGGTTACGAGGGATCTGTAGAAGAGTTTAATGATTTAATATCTACAAATGAAGAAGCTTTAGAATATTCTTTTGAATTGTTTTCTAATGATGGTTATAACGGATCTATAGAAGACTTTTCTACTTTAGTAGGTATTGGTGAACCTAAGAAAGAAGCAAAAGAAAGTAAAGATAAAAAAGAAGATACAGATATCCATTCTTGGTTAGACGATATTAGCATTGATACACAGACAGGTAGAGAAACTCCCGTAGCGGATAGTTTTTTTATTGGAATGGAAGAAGAAGATGTTGTTAAAAGTTTGAAAGATACTTATCCTGGTTTTGAAATAGAAGAATCTTGGTCTTGGGATCCTAGAGATATCTTAGGAACTACAGGTGTTTTAGGAGCAGGTTTTAATGAAGATGCGGTTAAAATTACTAATCCAAAAAATGGGGAAAGTATAACTATCCCTTTAGATTTAAACACAAGACTATTTCAAAAAGGAAGAGGTGAAGAAAGTAAATTAAAGTTAAAAGAATTTATTGATAAAAATA